>Ga0256830_1000063_pt1 | contig 92803 bp, 76 predicted proteins | sample 128326metaG_FD_190537 | JGI IMG/M metagenome (GOLD analysis project Ga0256830, IMG submission 190537) | Hydrothermal vent microbial communities from Lau Basin, Pacific Ocean - 128-326 | ecosystem: Environmental > Aquatic > Marine > Hydrothermal vents | place: Pacific Ocean: Lau Basin | collected...
AAGATATTTTGCCAACGAGCGATAGCGTGAACTTCCCGACGCTGACTGCGGCTGGTTATGCTGGTGGTAAATAGAGATTAATTATTTTTTAACTGTCCATATGAGGTTGACACGTTCCGGACGTAAACGTTTATAAAGATGGGGAATTAATAAAGAAGTATGAATACCAAGATGAATTAAGAACTTGGTTTCATTTAACATTGATTTTCTCTCCTTTTTTCAAACCAATAATGGAAGAGCCATTTTCCATGCTCGCAAATATGGCGGCCCAGTCTATAATTGATTACGAACAAGACTTTGCACTTGAATCAAAGACAAGACATCCATCAAGGCCAACTTACGTGAATAATTTACAGTGATGTTAGCTCTAAATTTCACTGGGCTGGGTACCACAAGAGGGGCGTACATACTTTATCAATATGTCCAGTAATTAGTATTACAGGAACATAAAGCAATATGCAGTTTTTATCACCTAATTATAGGCAATTCCGATTCCCAGCCAAACGCCATCAAGCAAGCCAGGATAGAATTATCGCGGCCCTTGTAATTTTCTAATTCAACATCACATTATTGTCTATGACGAAACACTGATATTTTGTTATCGAAAATAAGGTTAAGGCAGTCTGTGAACATCGCTCACGTCTTGTATTGCAAACAGTAAAAGGAGAATTCATCATGTCCCGGAAGATTTCAACAGTGTTGGCAATGGTTATTGCTGTGTTTTTTACTGTCTGGTCTCAGGCCATATTAGCCGCTTTACCTTTAATGCTCGACAGTAATGGCCGCCCTACTTTGGCGCCAATGTTGAAAAAAGTCACGCCGGCAGTCGTTAATATCTCCACTAAATCGCATGTCAAAATGCAGCAAAACCCCCTGTTTAATGATCCATTTTTTCGCCGATTTTTCGACATACCCGAAATGCAGCAACCAAGAAAAGAAACACAAGCATTAGGCTCCGGTGTTATCGTCAATGCAAACAAAGGTTATATCCTGACAAATAATCACGTCATCAAAAATGCCGATAAAATAACCGTCACATTAAAAGACAAACGGCATTTCGATGCCAGGATTGTCGGTACAGATCCGGAAGCGGATCTGGCTGTCATCCAAATCAAGGCCACAAACCTCACGGAAATAAGCATGGCAGATTCTGATACGGTCGAGGTAGGTGATTTTGCCGTAGCCATCGGTAATCCGTTTGGTCTGGAGCAAACTGTCACCTCGGGCATTGTTAGCGCATTAGGACGTTCAGGACTCGGTATTGAAGGCTATGAAAATTTTATTCAAACAGATGCATCCATCAATCCGGGTAATTCCGGTGGTGCGTTGGTTGATCTTGAAGGCAAGTTAATTGGTATCAACACGGCCATTGTTGGCCCCAGCGGTGGGAATGTTGGAATTGGTTTTGCGATTCCCACCAACATGGCAGCCAGTATTATGAATCAGCTCATTGAAAACGGTGAAGTTCGCAGAGGTCAACTGGGTGTCATGATTCAGGATGTGACACTTGAACTGGCCGAAGCGCTAAATATAAAACATCACACCGGTGCGTTAATTGCCCAAATCGTGAAAAATTCTGCGGCTGACAAAGCGGGATTGAAAGTGGGCGATGTTATTATTGCCATCAACAATCAAGAAATCAAAAGTACCGGGCAACTACGAAACGCGGTGGGTTTGTTGCAAATAGGCGAAAAAATCAAACTCGACATTATCCGTAATGGCAAGCAACGCACTGTGTATGCCCGCATAGCCAAAGCAGAACATACCACAGCTGAAGCAGCGGGACTGAGTGATAAATTATCCGGCGCATTGCTCGGCACGATTGAGCCTAATCATCCGTTAGCCGGGAAAGTTCAAGGCGTTGAAGTCATCAACGTTAAACGCGGTAGCCCCGCTTCTCGCGCGGGTTTACGCCGCGGCGATATTATTGTGTCTGTAAATCGCATTCCGGTGAACACCGTGGACGATGTGCGAAAAGCGATGAAAACGGCTGCAAACGGCATTTTGCTCAACATTCGCAGAGGAAATGGCGCCTTGTTTCTTGTAATACGATAAAAACCCGGAAGCCCCCCAAGGTTAACCACAACCTTGGGGGCTTTTCCATATTCTCCATATTCACGTTATGCCCTGGCTCGAGGCAGTATTTAAACCACAATACGGGTGCAAATACCCGGAGTCCAACATTCAATTTTCCGGATCCCGTCAGCTTCAACACTTAAGACTGAAATACAGGGCCACGCGTTTTGAAAATAAATAAGCAGAGATATTTCTGCTGGCCGATATCGTCTAAATTCCCCCTTATTTGAGACGTCAATTTACCGAGAAAGGACACATAAATGCATGGTTTAGGCGTCGAAATTTCACTGTGATCCGATAGAAAACGGTTTTTTTGTGTTGCCCCCCCGGTGAACTTGAAGAGCAAATGCCTTTAGCTGAAGTTATTCACACAATGCTGTGTTTTTAATCGAACTTGGTATCAGGTTATGCGGTTACACAAACTGGGATGACAAAAAAGTAATTTTAAATTGCACATTTTTAAATGTACTATAGCCGCAGATTACGGAATTACTGCGGTACAGACGAGTAGATACAGGTTTATTGCGAATGTTATTAGTTAAGTCGATGAAGCTTCCCTCCGATCATATTGGCAGGATCATAATACCTGTGAATGCGTTTATATCTCACCTTGGTACGCTGGAGGTATCAGTTGCCAATCACTAAGCTTAAAGAGCGTTTTCTTTCCCGCATCCCCCTATTAGCCTATAAACATCCGTTAAGCGTATTGCTTATCGTCATGTTTATGACAATCATTGCAGGCTACGGTGCAAAAAAATTGACGCTTGATGCCGATTTAAATGCACTATTACCCGATACGTTTACCAGTGTTCAAGATCTTCAAGCGGTAAAAGACCGTTTTGGTGGCGTGGGTTATATTATTGCAACAATTCGAGGCGACAATCCCCCGGCCATGCGTGCCCTGGCCGATGAGATCGCCAATAAAACACGTAATCTTGAACATATTAGTTTTATTGACTATCGCCGCCCTGTTGAGTTTTTCAAAAACCGGGCATTGTATTATCTCGATTTGGAAGACTTAAAAACCATACAAAAACGCATAAAGAAACGTTGGAAGTGGGAAAAACAGCAGCGCAACCCGATGTATGTAAACCTTGAAGATGCTGAACCACCCTCACTTGATTTCACCGATATCCAGGAAAAATTTAACGCTGAAAATGACTCCAGCTGGATGGAGGCCCAACAAACCGATGAAGCCTACTATTTTAATGAAGACAAAACATTTTTGGCGATTTTCATTAAACCCAATATTACCTCGTCAAACCTGAGCTTGTCGGCGAAAATTCTGGACAATGTGCAGCGCGCAATTAATACAATTGATCTTGATGCATACGCTTCAGCAGATACACCGATGCAGGTCGAAATAACAGGTCGTTATAAAAAGAAAATAGACCTACAGGCTGAAATGAAAAAAGACATGCGTATCGCATCATTCCTGTCTTTAGGTCTGGTTATCGGATATTTGCTCATCCATTTCAGGCGCCTTGAAGTAATTGTGTTAATTGCCACACCCTTGCTGGTGGGTATTATTGGCACCTTCGCTTTCGCTGCCTTTGCCTTTGGTCAACTCAATATCCTCACTGCATTTATTGGTGTTATATTACTCGGGCTCGGAATCGACCATGGAATTCATTTACTCAGTCGTTATCGGGACGAAATGAAAAACGGTTGCAAGGAAGACGAGACAATATTTAAAACCTTCGTTGATACGGGCAAGTCCGTTGCCGTTGCTGCATTTACCACGTTTGTTATTTTCCTTGGCTTAAGCCTTTCCGAGCTTCGTGCATTTTATGAATTTGGTATTACCGCGTCGGTGGGAATGATTTTAATCATGTTGTCGTATTTGTTATTAATGCCCGCTTTGCTGGGAATTCTAAACAAGCTGACCTGGAAATTTGAACAGCCGAATCATACTTCTGGTACGGCCAATACACAAAAATCACCAGTCAATGGACTTTTGACAAGTTTAAGTCATGTTCACACACGCCGCTATCGCGCCATCAGCATTTTTTCCATCATACTTGTCCTCGTCATTGGCTTTAAAATAAAAGATCTCACATTTAATTATAATTTTGAGTCACTCGGCCACAGCGATTTGCCATCTTTTGTACTGGATAAAGAAGTCAATGACTTGCTTGGTTATTCACAAACCCCAATGATGGCATTAACCGACAACCTTGATGAAGAGTATTATGTCAGCGAACAATATAGAAAAAACCGCGCAGAACTCGGTAATAAATCAGGTGTGGATTTCTTGCTTGCAACCGGTGATCTTATTCCCTTGAATCAGGAAGAAAAACAAAAAGTACTCGGAAAAATACTGAAAACAGTAAAAAAGGTAAAACACAGCTGGCTAAAAGATGATGAAATTGAAATGCTGGAGGAGCTGAAAACCATTCTCCAGTCTAAGCCCTTTACCTATGCTGATCTTCCGGTGGAAGTACGGCAATTTTTTGGCAATCAACAAGATGCAAAAAACGCGGAAGGTGCGATTATGATATTTCCATCCATTAATCTAAATGATGGCGGAAAAGTTGTTGCGCTGGTCAATGAGTTAAGGCAGGTTAAGCAACAATCAGGTGAGCGAGTACCAATTGCGGGGGAATCAACAATTCTTGCTGACATCCTAAACCTGGTATTCCGAGAGGCACCTAAAGTCTTAACGATTTCATTAATTATGGTATTTTCCATTTTATGGTTTTTTATGAAACGTATTGACTATGCCGCTATTGCACTGGTACCTGCCTTGTTTACAATTGCATTTACACTTGGATTAATGGCCATATTCAATATTGAATTAAATTACATCAGCATTATCATGATTCCTATTTTATTAGGCATCGGTGTTGACAGTGGTGTTCATATGGTGCATCGGGCAGTCGAAGGCTGTCACTTACCGGACATCATTAATGAAACTGGTACAGCCATATTTGGCTCTATCGTTACATCCGGCTTAGGTGTGGGGGCATTGCTAATAACCAATCACCCCGGATTAAACTCCCTGGCTTTCATTGGTGTGCTGGGGTTAACAATTAATTTGCTTGTATCAATTTTTATCCTGCCGGCATTAATTGAAGCAAGAATTTCCAACAAACATTTACAATTATCAAGGTCTCCAAATGCGAATTAAACTTCTATTGATTTTATCTCTTTTCTATCCCGCTTTTGTATTAGCAGAATCAAGCCCGAAAGAACAAACACTGGCCATGATCGAAGCGCTAAAACAAGTAAAAGTAAACGATGAAACCAGCTATAAAAAAGTTGATCAATATATTGATTATCAGCGACTCACCAGTGACAGTATTGCGCCGCAACGCAGTAAATTTTCGGACAAGCAAGCCAAAGAATTTATGGCGCTGTTTTCCGAGCTTATTCGTAAAATAGCATACCCTCAATCATCAACATTTTATAACGATGAAAAAAGCGAATATCAACCGACAGTTATCACGGGTGACAAAGCACTGGTGGTGGCCGAGTCTGTCATTGAAAAAGAAGATTTTGAAATGGAAATTGGATATCAATACACAAAAACCAATGGGGTTTGGCGATTGTCCGATTTGTTTATAGACGAGGATTCGTTGGTAAAAGATTATCAAAACCAGTTTTCACGTATTATACTCAAAGAAGGTGTTGATGGTCTTATCAAAAAAATCAAGCACAAATTAAAAGAAATTGATGCAGAGAACAGTAAAAAATGAAAATAGTTTTTGTTACCGGATTCTTATTGCTAAGCAATGTGCTATCCGTTAGTGCCAATACAAATTCAGTGCATCGTCAGCAAGCACTTTCCTTGCAGCAATGCATTGAAATTGCCATTGATAAAAATGCTTCTGTTGAAGTAGCAAATGCCAAAGTGGATGAATATCGTGCCCGACTACTTGAGGTGCAATCCAAGTATTATCCAAAACTCTCTGTGATGAGTTATCTTGCTCCCATGTTTACGGTAAGAGGCGATGCAACCAGACCGGTGGAAAGGGATTTTTCTCTTGGCTCTTGGGGGCCATATACCCATTTGGAAGCCATGTTTGCCATGCCAATCTACACATTTGGACGTTTGGAAGCCGGTGAAAATGCCGCAGAAGAACGACTAAAAGTCGAAAAGGCAAAATTGCGGGAAGCAGAAAACCAGGTAAAACTGGAAGTTACCAAGTTTTATTACAGCTATTTATATGCCTCGACAATGTTACCCCATTTAAAAGGCGCGGAAAAAATGGGGAAAGAAATTTATGCAAAAGCCGAAGAGCTCTATAACGAAGCTTCCGGCAAAGTCACCAAAGTCGATTTGATGAAATTAAAATATGCCGATGCCGAAATTAAAAAATACATACTGATTGCAGAAGAAGGGATTGTGCTGTCAATGTCAGCCTTAAAGCATACCATGGGTTTAAAGGATGAGGAGATTCTTGTTCTTGATCGCAAATCAATTCCCAAACCGAAACGAAAACTGGTGCTTGATGATATCCCTGCACTTATTGATACCGCCATTGAAAACCGACCCGAGTGGCAACAAATTCGTCATGGGCTAAATGCCGTTGCTTCTTTGAAAGAATCCCAACAAAAAGCCAATAAGCCGGTTATTTTTGTTGCCGGCACCTTCCAGGCCGACTGGGCGCCAACACGTGAAAACACCACCAACCCTTATCAATATGATCCTTACAACCAGGTTTTCGGTGGTGTTGCAGTAGGTTTTAAGCTTGATCTTGATTGGAAGCTGAACAAAGCCAAGCTCGCTTCTATTAACGCAACACAGCGTGAAGTAAATGGCCTGCAACAGCTTGCTGTTACCGGCATTCCATTGCAAATTAAAAAATCCCGCAGTGAAGTGGTTCGCTTTCATCAACAAGTCAAGCTTTCGAAAAAAGCCTTGAAAGCGGCTAACAAGTGGGTGGTATTTTCCGGAGCAGCTTATGCTTCAGGAACAGGTGAAGTCAAGGATGCGCTGGAAGGCATTGTCGCATCCCTTACCGCAAAACGCGATTATTATGAAGGAATGCTGAAATATCATATTGCTAAAGCAGAGCTGGACTACGCGACTGGCATTTAATTTTACTTGTAGACTTAATTGCTGGCCCGAATAATTCGGCTAGACATCTTTTTTATTGTATTTGTTTAACGTGGCCACACTAAGCTTGTAGGTTGCCCATAACAATACACTGATGCCCAGCACGGACAATATCGCATTACCTGTGCTTAAGCCTGTTAAAAGGCTTAAGCCGCCCAACAAAAAAAAGATCAGCAGGCCACAGCAAATTACTTTCAGTACCACCAATTTTGCCATGTTTTTGTTTTTCATCAAGATCACCTCAAATTGCTTGTCTTTTTCTTACTGTGTGGAAATCAACAACATTCAGCTTTTCCGTACCACAAGTATAAACCCTATTCCATACTACAGAGTCAAGAAATTTGACAGCAATTACCTCAGCTACCCAGCGATTACGGGACTTGAATTACACTCAAACTGATCAATGGTGTTTGCTGGCTGAGGCTATATGTTGAGCCTTGATTCTTTTAAAGCTGATTAGTGTGAGCAACCCAAACAAAGGAAAACTCATCCCAAGTGCAATAAAAAACAGCCATTCATTTTCCGTCAAAAAAACACCTAACGATGTGCCTGAAAACAAAAATAAATACAATGGCACATGACATGGACATGTCAGTGCAGCGAGAAAAGCACTTAAGTAAACACTAAAGCCTTTTATCCTTACCATTACTTCAACTTCACTTTAATATCCACAAAACCGAAAATTCAAAGAATAGGTTATAATATTATAACGCAAACGGTTTTTCCCATTGTGTGTATTGGATACCTGTATTTTCGTATTTTTCCAATACAGGAGAAACAGGAAAAAATTTTCATGCCGAATCGATACGTCATTTTCACAATCATCGCCACCTTATTGGTCATCAGTTATCTTGTCATCACGAATACTGATTTTTATCTGTTGCTTGACAACAGTGCCTTTTTAAAACAACAATTAATTGCGTTGGGGGTATTTGGCCCGGTTTTAATTATCTTGCTCATGGTAATTGCAATTGTAATGAGTCCCCTGCCAAGTGCGCCCATAGCATTGGTGGCAGGCGCTGTTTACGGGCATGTTTGGGGCTCATTATATGTTTTGGTTGGCGCCTCATTAGGTGCTTTTATCGCTTTTTTCATTGCCAGGCTGCTAGGGTATGATGTTTTAAAACGTTGGTTCGGCGGAAAGCTGGCGACAAGTTGGGTAAACTCACCAAATGCGCTTACTGCCATAATTTTTATTTCACGTTTAATGCCTTTTGTTTCATTTGACATGGTAAGTTATGCTGCCGGACTCACTTCTATCAGTTTTTGGCGCTTCGCAATTGCAACAGTGGCTGGAATCGCACCTGCCAGTTTTGCCCTTGCTCACTTTGGCAGTGAACTTACTTCAGCTGACAGTCGCCGTATCGCTGTTGCCATATTGCTTCTCGGCATAATTGGAGGTGTATCTTTTATTATTCAACGCCTTCGACAAAAAGAAAAAAAACAGCGAGAAAACGACCCGAAATAATAAAGGCAACATAACATCCCGAACCCCGAGTGTTTCTTAACGCACCTGCCCTTGCTCAAAAATCAATTCTTGGCAGCTAATCAGGGTGTTTTGTCAAGCAGCCTTGGTGCGAATATTCACCTTGGATTAATGTCCAAGTTTTTTCTTGCCGTGGCCTTTGTCATCATGACTGGTATCGGTTCTTTTCTTGTCAACAGAAGGTAAAAAGGTTTTCAATAAATAAAATATACCAAACACAAATGCTACCCAAAACAAGGTCATCGCTACCCAGCCAATTCCCATGCTCCAACTTCCCATATGGCTATAGTCCATCATGATATTTTACTCCTCTATTTGATCAGCGTTTCCCTCTTGCATTGTTAGCTTAAGGGGATATACGCTTGTCTCTGTAATAATTATAGCACCTGGGTGCGACACTCAAGTCAAGGTAGTAGTAAGTACTTTTTTCTTCTATCAGTTCCACCTCGTCACCTTATTTTTTTCTTGTTTAATAGTTAACATAACGGCTCAAATCAAACAGGCCCGATGAAACAGGTTTGTTTCGGGCCGCCGCTTCTTGAAACCAGTCGGCAAGTTTCCAAAATTCAGGGCTGGTTCGCCTTACACCGTATCGGTTAACAAAATTCTCATAATCATCATGGCTATTGATAGCTGAACAACGTCTTGCAAAATCCTCAATCTCTGACAACTTAACGCTAAAAAAGAAATTAGGATAAGATCCTTCCAACCATTTGACCACTGTCATACTGTCTTTTTCTATGTCAGCCCTGTCTCTTTCGTGTTCATCAGCCAAAAAAGAGGTGACATTCTTGTAGGCCTTATTGCGGATCAGCGTATAAGCAAAATCATCCTCTGGGTTTTCCGTTTCGATATGGACAAATGCAACATCGGGAAACGCATGTAAATTCTCCCCGTTTAATTGCGCGATTTGTTGCATGGCCCGCGCTACGCGCTGAAATTCCATTATTGATGGATCTTGTAAAATAGCTTGTTGGCATCGCGTTTGACCACAAAGATTCAGGTGTGCAGATTTTGGCAGTATGGCAGCGAGCCTCTTTCGAATGGAAGAATACAGCTCCTTTTGTGGATCAAGCGTTTGATAACCACTTACTGCTTCGGTGCTCAACCATTCTTGCGGCGCAGAAAAAAGTTCATCAATTGTGCGTCGTTGCCCCACATACCAGGAATCACGTATTTTTTTACGCTGATTAGCGGGCAAAAAGGCCAGGAAATAATCTTCACCTTCCATGCGTAAAAAGTCCATGTAAATACGGGTACTCATACGATGCCCCAGGTTGCCAAACACATTAAACCCTGCTACCAGCAAATAATGAATCCGCTCAAATAGCGGATAATCAATTACCCAGGTGGTCTCCGGGTCCTTGCCGACTAAGCCATAAGCGACGGAGCCACTATCAAAATGACGAAACACCGTCAGGGCAGCGTTTGGGTTATGCCCATCACCGTCCCAAATAAAGCCCATTGCGTGGTCGATATCATGCGTACCAATGGTTTTAAACCAGGCTTGTTTTTTCTCCATATAGCGTCGCTGCCCTTTCCAGTAGTCAGTCCAGATACGCAATAAATCCAAGTTACTCCCCCCATCGGCAGGCACTTGCAATTCATCTGTCATTTCGTCAATAAATTGTTCATCATTTGTGATAAGCGATTGATCTGGATCAAAGAATAAAACCCAGAATTGGTCTTCGATAACATCCAGTGCAATCTGTCCCCGGCAAACTGGGCCCTTTATAAAGCCTTGAATAAAAAAATAGGCATCATCAAGCATAAAACGATACCGTGAATCAGCAGGGAGGGCACTGAAAGTCTTAAACGGATTTGAAGCCACCTCTGTTTGATAGGGTGGTAATTTATCTACCTTGTAATCTGCTGAAAAAAACAATGCCTGATATCGTGCCATACGCTGATCGGAAAACTCGTAAACAATGTGGCTCTTGACAACAATCGAGGGCTGGTAACGTAACAAGCGGTAATAAAATACCGGGGTACCCGGATCATCGTAAGGCCTTACTGTTGCTATTTCGTCTATTGGTTCTCCTGGTGGCGTTACCGAACGCACCAGTCGATAAAACTCCCGATCCGGGGAGTTGGCAAAATGAATATGGGCGTGAAAAAGATGCTCATACAGATACCGACTCACCAAGCGCTGCTTGTTTGAGGGTTGATTGAGAAATTCCTCCCAATTGTCTATTTGAGGCAAAACAGCGGGAGAAGGCTGAAGCACAGGCGGCTCAGATATGCCCTGCGCTATCCAGCTAACCAGTGTGTGATATTCCGGTTCTGATAAATTTGGCATGCCGTAGGGCATACCCCATAAAGGCGTTTTCTTGGCATAATCATCAAAGGTATCGAGGGTCGGACAACTCTCTTCACGGTTGAGATCAAAGGTAAATGTGGCGGGTAACTTATCCTGATCCGGTTGTGGGTGTTGTTGTTTCAATCGCAGCAAATGATAAAGAACGGAATTATCAAGATTGCTTATTTGCGTGTTAGTCGGGGAGCCAGACCACGTTTTAGCGGATAAACCGAAGAAATTATTTCCTGCCCCTCTGTCACCCTCGTTTAAGACCGGAGTAAAACCGCGCGCCCGCCATTGTTGCGTGGTTTTGGCGTCAATGAACAGCCGGGTTGGCTGCATGGTTGTGATGCGTTTTGGTTCATAGATACGTTCTTGACTAGCACCACGCTGCAAGCCCTGAACAGAAGACAACCTTAACTGACACGGTGCATCATAACAGCCATGGCAAACCACACAACGATTTTCCAGAATAGGTTTAACTTGCGCATAGCCAACTTCCTTATCAAGCAATGTCAACTCGACATCCGCATTCATTTCATGCGGCTTGCTAGCGAAATAAACACCAAGTGCGATTAGCAAAGCAAAAATCAGCGCCGCCCATAACAGTGAGTGAGTCCGCTCGTTCATTAATTTTTTAATTAACTGCAACGTATGAAAACCTTGTTAATCGTCAACGAATTGCGATTTTTTTTCTCTTACCAGCATCTCGATTGTTGCAGAAAATACTTGGCTGTTATTTTTGTCAAATGCATCAACCGTTACGGGAATGTTACCAAGCGTCTGCCAGTTGATGCTTTCAGCATTTGCAACAACCCGTAAATCCGATTTCGCCTTTGCCAAATAACGCGTTTGCATCGCAACGGGAATCCAGTGATGATTCTCAGGAATGGAAACATCGGTCACAACACCGGCAGCAAGTTCGGCAGCATTACAAATGGCAATTACGTGAATAAATCCTAAGTGATTATGGATTTCACGCCGGTTTTCCAGTATTAACTCACAATACCCTGGACGTAAATCGACAAAACGCGTATCGATTGTTGCGAAATAGGGAGCAATTTCGGAAATCGCTTTGGCATAATTGGCGTTTCCCACTTTTTTGTATAAATCGAATAATTGACTCATGCGCCCTCCTGGTAATCAAAGCCGGTATTCGATATCGATAATCACCCAATTTACTTTACCACCCGGTGTATTTACCGTCACCGCATCGTCGAGTGTTCTGCCCAACAAAGCCTTGGCAATGGGGGAATCCATGCTGATATATTCATTCTTGTCAGCAAATTCGTCGGGGCCAACAATGCGATATTGCTTTACATTGCCATCATCATCTTCAAGTGTAACCCAGGCGCCAAAAAAAACTTTACTGGTTTCTTTGGGCACTTGATCAACGACCTGCAACACATCTAAACGCTTTCTCAAAAAGCGAATGCGGCTATCTATTTGACGTAATTGTTTTTTGCCGTAAATATACTCTGCGTTTTCAGAACGATCCCCTTGTTTTGCTGCTTCATGCACTGCTTGGGTTACTTCAGGGCGTTTTTTGGTCCACAAGTATTGCAGTTCCTGACGCAGTTTCAACACCCCTTCTGCGGTAATATAAGGCGATGCTGGCTTGGATGATGGTCGATAACGGGACATATTTTATCTCGGATTTCGATTCATTCCAGCGGCACTAATGACAATATAATATCCACCAAACAGCATAGCAAAAATCAAGTACCATACAGGTATTATGTCCAGATTACCATTTTTCGCGAGCCAGAAACTGCCTAATGAAAAACCGAACAGATAATAAAGCAGATAATACAATGGCACTGAGAAGCCATGATTGCGTGTTGAAAGCAGATAAATTGCGAGCAGTGAATACAAAAACCAGAGAAGCTCGAAAATCGAAAACAGTTGCTTAAGCCATTGAGGATAATAAGTCGTATTAATCAAAATCAATACGGCGTCAATTATTATTAACCCGCCGATTGCAACAGCGCCAGCATGATAAGTTCTTGGATTAAATTTAATGATAAGAAATTTGACCGGAATATTCAGTAAAACCGTTAATATGACAATTCCGGCCGAGATTTACAATATATTGGGTGAACTTAAAACCCGGAATCAAGCAAAATAAGAAAAATAAAAAGCCGGTTACACGCCTTGTTTAACCGGCTTGCTTAAATAAACTCAGTGGACAGCGTTTAATCCTGATCCCAGCCAGCACCCCATTTTTTCATTTTATGTTTCTTCAATGATTTCCATTGTTCCTTGGTTAAGACTTCTTCCACTTTATTACCCGCAATTATGCCGTTTTCAATAATTTGGCGTCTCAGGTCAAATATTTTTCCGTATATTTTTCCAATTGCCTTGGCATCACGTTTTGGGTATTGGTATTGTTCGAACAATTGATCGGAGACTTCTTCAATTTTATCTTCCAGTTCCCAGTGTATTTTACGTGCTTCGCGTTGTATTTCCCGAATTTTGTCTTTCTGATCCTGATCAAGATCAAGTGTCCAGACCGCGCGTAAACGGGCAGTCATAAAGCCCTCGCCTTCACTCATCCCCCAGCTGCCCATTGCACCGTTCCATCCGGAATGCTTGTCTGATGACTTGCTGTGATGACCATGATGGCCACCGGCACCGCCCCATCCCGCAATTGCGGCACTGCTCATGCCGAATAATAAAGTCAATGCCAATGCAGTTACTGATCCACGAAATACCATTTTTTTCATCGTTGTCCTCCAGACATAGATTTTTACACCTTCAATTTGGACATTTACGTGTCCAATAAATTCAAAACGACAGACTCCAACAAAAATCATGTTGAAAACCGTCAGTCAACCCGGGATTTAACATACTGAGCATCGTTTATCGGACAGGATACGAATAATTTTAGGAACGGGACAGACAGTACACTGGCAAATAGCGAAATGTCACTGACATTTCGCCAATCTGTCAGAACCAGTAAGCGAATAACACAATGATATGCCAGCGCTCAATAGCGCACGCATTACCGGCAAATCAGATAACAATTGATTAAGCCATTGCCAGATCGATAGCGGCTACTACACACAATAAAGTAAGACCCATGAGAAAATATGCCTGGTTCATAATAACCACCTCTTATTTTGAAGTAAGCAAATTTATTTCTTATAAATCCGTTTTGCGGTAACCAATATATTAAAGAAAAATACCCAAAAACCGATCCCCATTACCGTGGATACAGTCGCGATTACCGGTGTATAAATACGGTGGACATCAGCCATGGCATCAAGTTCATTTTCCAGAAGCAAACTACCTTCAAGATAACCAAATATCATTAAAGTGCTATAAAAACCGCAGACACCCAAGGTCGTCCACCAAAACGTGTGATTAATAAGTCGCCGTGAGTAGATTGCTTGCCCGGAAAACTTTGGCAACAAATGATAAACCACCGCCATGCAAAGCAATACCACACCACCTACCAGATTTATGTGGGCATGGGCCAATGGATCTATCATATGGCCTGGGCCACCATAAGGGCTGCCAATGGAATCCAGCCATGCACGAATGGGTGGCTGAATTTGTAATACACCGTGTACTGTTCCAACAAATAAAAAGAAAACCGATGCCAGTAGAAATTTGATTAATTGTTTTTCGGTTGATGCTGTGGTGATTTCGCTGTTCGGTTCCTGCAAACTTATTCCTCATTTTGATTTTATTTATGACGCTGTTTAAGAAGATAATCTGCAGCGAAAGTGTGTCAAGCAGCGTAAAAAGACCAATCTTATTCTCACTTGCCCTGTGATTATAAATATAATAATCTTGATTTTATGTTAGAAAAATACGAATATTACTAAAACTGAATTCGTATTTAACGAACTATAAGGTGCTTTTATTATACGGGCTTTTACTAAAATGACAAAGAAAAATGATTAATTACAAGCATTTGCATTATTTTTGGATGGTTGCAAAAGAAGGGAGTATTACCCGGGCCAGCGAACGTTTACACCTTACACCACAAACCATCAGTGGTCAGCTAAGCGTATTGGAAGACAGCTTGGGAGAGTCGTTGTTTACCCGCGTGGGACGTAACATCGAAATTACCGAAGCTGGTCGTCAAATAATGAGCTACGCCGACGAAATCTTTTCCCTTGGCGGCGAGCTGGAAGAAATGATGCGAAACTTGCCCGGGGGCAGGTCTTTGCTATTTAAAGTCGGTGTTGCCGATGTCGTCCCCAAATCAATTGCTTGCCGCTTGTTAACCCCAGCGCTACAGTTATCTGAATCCGTACGTATGGTCTGTCGCGAGGGTGACACTGGGTCATTGCTGGCCGAGCTGGCAATACATAAAATTGATTTGGTCATTTCAGACGGTCCAATTCCAGCGGGTATCAGTGTTCGTGGATTTAGCCATCCATTAGGTGATTGTGGCACCACATTTTTTGCAGCACCTTCCCTTATAAGCAAACTCAATGGCGAATTTCCTCGTAATCTTAGTGGTGCCCCCTTTCTTTTACCCGGCGAGTCAACTACAGTGCGCAATTATCTTGAAAAGTGGTTTGATGAATTGCGTGTTCACCCGCGAATTGTCGGTGAGTTCGAGGATAGTGCACTGATGAAGGCATTTGGTAAAACAGGTGCTGGTATATTTATTGCGCCTACAGCCATAGCGGACGAAATTGAAAATGAATATGGCGTTACTGCCATCGGTCGTACCAATGAGGTACGGGCGCAATTTTACGCAATCTCTGTGGAACGGAAAATTTCACACCCTGCTGTAGCCGCTATTACGAAAACAGCCAGGGAATGGCTATTTAAAGATGATGGTTAAGCCTGCCCCAAAATATCACTCGAGACATTTAGAACAAGACGTGAAAATTAGCCGAGACAACCGTGAACAAAAACAGTAAAAATATTTACGATGCCCCTTGGGAAAAAGCCTTTGATCGGGTCTTGACTCCACTGGATGATTTCATCCACCGACAAACGACCAGCGGCATTTTGCTAATGCTCTGTGCAATTGTCGCCTTGTATCTTGCTAACAGCCAATGGAAAGATACCTATCATTATTTACTTGAAGCCAATTTTACCATTGGCATGGAGGGGTTTCAGTTATCCAAGACCCTGCATCACTGGATTAACGATGGTTTAATGGCAATCTTTTTTTTCGTCGTGGGTCTGGAACTGAAGCGCGAAATTCTTGTTGGCGAGCTAACCGATCCCAAACAAGCCATGTTACCCATTGTTGCTGCGGTAGGTGGCATGCTGGTTCCCGTGCTGATTTACATCAGCATCAATCCCGGGGGCGATGCGTTTATCGGCTGGGGTGTACCCATGGCCACCGATATTGCGTTTGCACTCGGGGCCTTGGCTTTGCTAGGGAACCGGGTACCCAAAAACCTTCTGACATTTTTAGTTGCGCTGGCGATCGTCGATGATATGGGGGCAGTACTGGTCATCGCCCTTTTTTACACGGAATCACTGAATTACACGGCTTTGTTTATTGCATCATTAACCCTGTTTTTTCTGATCACATTAAATCTTGGTGGAATTCGTCGACCATTACCCTATATATTACTCGGTATTTTGCTCTGGGTAGCCATGCTGAAAAGCGGGGTTCATGCCACACTTGCCGGCATATTACTGGCTTTTACGATTCCCATGCGCCCAAAGTACGACCCCAAGCGCTTTCTTGACCACATCAATGAAATGGTGGCGCAAATCAAGCACGCTTATGGCCGCGAAGCAAATTTACTGAAAAATGATGAGATGCGGGCAAAGGTACGCGCGCTGGGTGAAGGTGTACACTTGGTTCAGGCACCAGCCCAAATTTTGGAGCACAAAATGCACCTGCCTTCTGCCTATATTGTTATTCCCATTTTTGCCCTGGCCAATGCGGGGATTAGCATTAACTGGTCTTCCATGACAAGTATTGCCAGCCACCCCATTGCCATGGGAATCGCGCTGGGACTGGTTGTCGGGAAATTAATTGGTATTGCGGGCTTTTCATGGGTTGCGGTAAAACTGGGCATCACAACGCTGCCACAGGGTTTGAATTTCAAACATATTATTGGTGTGAGTTTAATGGGAGGTATTGGCTTCACCATGTCCATTTTTATCGCGGAATTAGGCTTTGCTGATCAAGATCACAACCTGCTAATGGCAAAAACCGGCATCCTGCTGGCATCGGCATTCGCCGGTATTTCAGGGTTTGCCTGGCTGTATTTTACCGCGCAGAAAGAACACAAGGAAAATAAAACGGCATAAGCACGGATTCCATTGTACGTGTAATCTGTGCAAATTATGGCAAACCCAATATGGCTGTGTAAGCCTGCTATACCGATCAAGATGCAAGATTAAGATAGGCGTTTTTACGCAAATTATACACTTGAGTTAACTGAGTGATTTTCTCTTCTTGGTAAGACCTCAAGCCGCTAAGTACCATATTTTTCTCGCCCGTACCCACGACTTCATCACCACTTTTTAAAATAAAGCGCAAACTGACTTTGCCCCGCTTGCCCTCCACTTTCATTTCAGAAAACGTCATTTTCAAGCTGAGATTGTCAAAATCAAAATGATTAAAATGAATCATCATGCTTTCGTAAATCACCAATGGACGCTCAGGATTAATCATCATCTTATGTTCTTCCATTAATGGAACCAACACATGTGGAAAAGTATGACCTGAAAAAGCAACATATTGACGAATCAATTTTTCTATTTTTTGTTTATCAGTATTAATTTCACCTTTCCGATGAACGGCCATATAATCTTTACCATTGTCACCAACAATGGTGATTTCATCGGCTTTGGTATCAGGAAAACTCAATTTCACACCATCACTGACCAGACCAAGAAAATCAAACTTCATGTTTTCACTTAAACCGTATTTTCGTAGTACCGTTGAAAACAATAAATCACCAGGCACACAAAACCGCTTGGCGTCCTGGTCGTGAATAGGATTAAAGTCATCAGCAATCTCTTTGGCAAAATCACTGCCTTGTTTGCGTGTAAAGCTAATTTCTGATTCTGAAATTTGTGAATAATACTGATCTAAAAACATAAAACCTACCTGTTTTAATTTTTTGTTATTTCATCCAACCTGTAATACAGACAAATCGCGCACTGCCAATAAAAAAATGCCTGCACCGGCAGCACGCTACACAGTTAGCTTGTCAGCGCAATCGGAATAAATTTAGCCGCTACAGATTGGTACTCCTCAATCTCATGAAAGTTCATATACCGATAGATATTATCCGACATGGCGGAAATTTTATCCGAATACGCCATGTATTCTGCCATCGTTGGCAGTCTCCCCAATGTTGAAGTGACCGCCGCAAGCTCAGCGGAAGCTAAATACACATTTGCATTTTTCCCTAAACGATTGGGAAAGTTTCGCGTTGATGTCGATACCACTGTTGCATTATCCTTGACACGTGCCTGATTGCCCATACACAAGGAACAACCTGGCATTTCAACCCGCGCACCTGCTTTGCCAAATATGGCGTAATACCCCTCTTCGGTTAATTGGTGCTCATCCATTTTAGTTGGCGGAGCAATCCACAAACGCGTTGGCACATTGGTTTGATCCTCAAGTACCTTACCCGCCGCACGATAATGGCCGATATTCGTCATACACGAGCCAATAAATACTTCGTCAATGTTCACTTGCCCAATTTCTGACAATAACTTCACGTCATCGGGATCATTGGGACAGCACAAAATTGGCTCTTTGATTTCATCAAGATCAATTTCAATGACTTCGGCATATTCCGCGTCTGCATCACGTGCTAACAGTTCCGGGTTATCAATCCATGCTTGCATGTTGTTAATACGGCGCTGTATTGTACGTTTGTTTTCATAACCGTTTTCAATCATCCATTTTAACAATGTGATGTTTGACTTTAAGTATTCAATAATCGGTTCTTTATGCAAATGTACCGTACACCCATTGGCAGAACGCTCTGCCGAGGCATCAGCTAGTTCGAACGCCTGTTCGACTTTTAGTTCAGGCAAGCCTTCAATTTCTAATACACGACCGGAAAAAATATTTTTCTTGCCGGCTTTTTCCACAGTTAGCAAGCCCTTTTGAATCGCAACATAAGGAATCGCATGCACTAAATCACGCAAGGTAATTCCCGGCTGCATTGTGCCTTTAAAACGCACCAATACTGATTCCGGCATATCCAATGGCATTACACCCAGTGCCGCACCGAACGCCACCAAACCCGAGCCGGCGGGAAAACTGATACCCATAGGGAAACGTGTGTGCGAGTCGCCGCCGGTACCAACGGTATCCGGTAAAAGCATACGGTTTAACCACGAATGAATAATGCCATCACCAGGACGCAACGCGACACCGCCACGATTTTGAATAAAATCCGGTAATGAATGCTGTAGTTTAATATCAACAGGTTTAGGGTAAGCAGCTGTGTGACAAAAACTTTGCATCACTAAATCAGACGAGAACCCCAAACACGCCAGTTCTTTTAATTCGTCCCGTGTCATTGCACCAGTGGTGTCTTGAGAACCCACTGTCGTCATTCTTGGTTCGCAATACGTGCCCGGTCGTATTCCCTCAACACCACAAGCTCTACCCACAATCTTTTGTGCCAGAGTAAAGCCTTTGCCGGTGTCCGTTGCGGTTGTTGGACGTAAAAAGATATCGGATGGCCCTTGACCAAGTGCTTCACGGGTTTTGTCAGTTAAAGAACGACCAATAATAAGCGGTATGCGACCACCGGCACGAATTTCATCCGGCATGGTGGTGGGTTTTAGATCGAATGTGGCAAGCGTATTACCGGCATCATCTGTGATCTTGCCGTCATAAGGGTAAATGTGAATCAAGTCCCCCATGTTTAATTTGCTGACATCACATTCGATGGGTAATGCCCCGGAATCCTCCGCCGTATTAAAAAATATTGGCGCAATTTTCCCGCCTATAATAACCCCACCCTGACGCTTGTTTGGCACAAACGGAATATCTTCCCCCATATGCCACAAAACCGAATTGATGGCTGATTTACGTGAAGAACCGGTGCCAACCACATCACCAACATAGGCTAACGGATATCCTTTTTTCTTCAGCTCTTCAATGGTTTCTAGCGGCTTGTCCATGCTGTTTATCAACATGGCCTTAGCATGTAAAGGAATATCCGGACGACTCCATGCCTCGGATGCCGGAGACAAATCATCCGTGTTTGTCTCACCGTCAACTTTAAACACCGTCAGCGAAATTTTTTCTGCCATTTTATCCCGCGAGGTGAACCACTGTGCCGCGGCCCAGCTATCAACCACCTGTTTGGCAAAATCATTGGATTCCGCTTTTTCCACAACATCGTGATAAGCATCAAACATCAACAAGGTCTTTGACAGGGCATTAACGGCTATCGGGGCAATGGCATCGTTATCCAACGCCGCAATTAATGGTGCGATGTTGTAGCCACCGAGCATGGTACCCAGTATTTCAGTGGCTTTTGCTGCATCAATTAATGGTGATGCGATCGTCCCCTTGGCAACTTCAGCTAAAAAGCCGGCTTTAACGTAAGCGGCCTGATCAACCCCTGGTGGAACTCGATGAATAAAGAGCTCAAGAATATCGTTTCGTTCATTGGCGGTCATGCTTTGCGACGGATTTTTTAAAAGCTCAATAAGATGCGCTGTTTGCGCTGAATCCAACGGTAAGGGTGGTAAATTCTGCTGCGCACGTTCTGCAACGTGTTGGCGATAGGCTTCTAGCACTGATGAAAACTCCTGTTTGCAATAATAAAACCGGAAAATCGGTTGTGAGTAATATTATGTTGTCACTGACATATCGGACGTCAAATTTCCATCCTCAGGTCGAATTGGGCGCCTATTTTACAACGATTCCTGTTAATTAGCGAAACATACAATAAAAAAGCCCCCTGATGACCGGATTTGCCGGCTAGATTTCGCTTTTTGCGGAAAATAATTGCATAGATTTTGTTTTATTCGCCCATTTACCGAAAGATCATGTAAAATCGCGCGCAATTCAAAATATTTTTTACGCGGAATGTGACTAAACATACGTTTAATTCAAATTAACAGGTTTTTACTATGGAATTATCCACCTTAACAGCAGTTTCTCCCATTGATGGCCGCTACGGAAACAAAACAGATGATTTAAAGTCCATTTTTAGTGAATTTGGTCTTATTCGCCATCGCGTGCAGGTAGAAGTCCGTTGGTTACAAGCGTTGGCCGCAGAACCCGGAATCACCGAAATTCCGGCGTTTAGTGAAGACGCAAAAGCATTGCTTGATTCATTGGCAGAGAATTTTTTACCCGTTTATGCCGAACGCATCAAGGAAATCGAGCGCACCACCAACCACGACGTAAAAGCGGTTGAATATTTCATCAAAGAGCACGTTCAACACAATAAGGAACTGGATGCAATTTCCGAATTTGTGCATTTTGCCTGTACGTCTGAAGACATTAACAACCTTTCACATGGCCTCATGCTAAACGAAGGGCGTAATCTTGTCGTGATTCCACGTATCGACAACATTATTGCTGACATGAAAAAAATGGCCCATGATTTTGCTGAAATCCCCATGATGTCACGCACACACGGCCAACCAGCGTCGCCAACGACACTGGGTAAAGAGTTTGCTAACGTGGTTTACCGCATGCAGCGTCAACGTGAACAAATCGCCAACATTGAAATGCTCGGTAAAATCAACGGCGCGGTCGGCAATTACAACGCCCACCTTTCAGCCTACCCGGATTTAAACTGGGAAGCTTTTGCAGAAAAGTTTGTCTCCGACTTGGGATTAACCTGGAACCCATACACCATTCAAATCGAGCCACACGATTATATTGCGGAATTATTTGATGCAATTTCACGTTTTAACACCATTTTATTGGATTTCTGCCGCGATATTTGGGCTTATATTTCCATTGGTTTCTTCAAACAGAAAACCATCGCCGGTGAAATTGGTTCATCCACCATGCCGCACAAAGTAAATCCGATTGATTTCGAAAACGCCGAAGGTAACTTAGGTATAGCCAACGCCATCATGCAGCATCTTGCGGCTAAGCTGCCGATCTCTCGCTGGCAGCGCGACTTAACGGATTCAACCGTATTGCGTAATTTAGGTGTAGGTATTGCCCACAGCGTTATCGCTTACGAGTCCGCATTAAAAGGCCTTAGCAAGCTTGAAGTCAATGTAGATGTACTCGCCAAAGACCTCGATAGCAACTGGGAAGTTCTCGCCGAACCAATCCAAACCGTTATGCGTCGTTATAATATCGAAAACCCGTATGAAAAGTTAAAAGAACTGACACGCGGCCAACGCGTTAACCAGAAAAGCATGCGCGCCTTTATTGACACCTTAGCCATTCCAGCAGAGGCGAAGAAAGTCTTGCTTGAAATGACGCCAGCTTCGTATATTGGTAATGCGGTTGCGCAGGCTAAGCGTATTTAGTTTTTTAATTTTTCGCTTTTAACCACAGAGGCACGGAGACACAGAGGATAAAAATAAAAAAATCCTTTCTCTGTGTCTCCGTGCCTCTGTGGTATTAAAAAGAAACCAACTATGCCCAACCCAAGACTCCCCGCCGAATGGGAGCCACAATCCGGCGTTTTAATCACTTGGCCTCACCAGCATAGCGACTGGGCAGGTTCGCTTGCTGCTATTGAAGAAATTTACCTTCAGTTAGTTAAGGCGATTACCGCAAATGAAAAACTGCTGATTATTGCCTACGATGACGATCATCAAACACAGATTAAAAACGCAATTGAAAAAGCCTCGCTGAGCTTTTCAAACATACAATTTTTTGTAACACCAACTAACGACACCTGGACAAGAGACTATGGCCCGATCACACTTGATAAAAATAATAACCACATTATTCATTTTCGTTTTAATGGTTGGGGAAATAAGTTTGATGCTACCTTAGACAATGCACTGACACCTCAACTGGTGGATGCCGGTATTTTAAAAACAGGAAATATCACCAATGCGGAATTTATTCTTGAAGGCGGTAGCATAGACGTTGACGGTAAAGGCACGCTGCTAACCACTTCAGCCTGTTTATTAACAGACACGCGTAATACACTGTATTCAAAAGACAATATAACTGACATCATAAAAACCACTTTAGGTATCAGCAAAATCTTATGGCTTGATCATGGTTATTTATCGGGCGATGATACCGACAGCCACATTGATATGCTGGCGCGATTTACCGATGATCAAACCCTTGTTTATGTGAAATGCGAAGATGAAAATGACGAGCATTTTGAGTCCAGTTGTAAAATGGAAGCGCAATTAAAAACCTTTACCAACTGGCAAGACAAACCCTATAAGCTAAAATCACTCCCCTTTCCTGCTGCGATTTATAATGCCGATGGTCGTCGCTTACCGGCGAGCTACGCGAATTTTTTAATTATTAATAACGCCGTTTTAGTGCCGATTTACAATGATAAAAAAGACCAGCAGGCGTTAAGTATCCTTGCTGGCTGTTTTCCAGACAGAGAAATTATTGGTATTCCATTTTTGGCTGCGATTGAGCAAAACGGCAGTTTGCATTGTTTAACCATGCAAATTCCAGCAGGTTACTTGTAAGCTGAAACGTGTCTGGTACAAGAAAATCAAGTTATACGAACAGCTTTTCTTTTTGCACCCCAATGCCCTTTTTCATCCTCAAAAACACCCGCACATAACACACCACAGTTTTTGCAGTGACCGTGGTCTTTGAAGTTCCACTCACTGAGTTGGTACCAGTCGCGGCCGATAAGTATTTCGCCGCAATTGTGGCAATACGTGCTTTCACCTTTTTTATCATGCACGTTGCCGGTATAAGCGTAACGCACTCCATTTTTTAGGGCTATTTCTCTTGCCGATACAAGCGTACTTAATGGCGTAGGCGGAATATGCTGCATTTTCCAGTCGGGATGAAACGCGGTAAAATGCATGGGCACATCTGGCCCGAGTTCATCAACCACCCAGCGCGTCATTTTATCCAGCTCTTCGCTGCTGTCATTTTCACCGGGAATAAGTAAGGTAGTAAGTTCTAGCCACACCTTGGTTTCGTGTTTTATGTACAACAATGTGTCGAGAATATCCTGTAAATGTCCGCCGGTGACTTTCCGGTAAAAACGTTCCGTAAATGCTTTTAAGTCCACATTGGCCGCATCCATATACTGAAAAAATTCTTTTCGCGGCTCATCACATATATAACCTGCCGTTACCGCCACGGATTTAATGTCGTGCTCCCGGCAGGCTTTTGCAATGTCGATTGCGTACTCAAGAAAAATTATCGGGTCGTTGTACGTGTAAGCGATACTGCGGCAATCGTGTTGTTTTGCGGCAAGTGCAATTTGCTGGGGTGATGCCTGATCTGCAAGGGTGTCCATTTCACGGGATTTACTCATATCCCAGTTTTGACAAAATTTACATGCCAAATTACAGCCGGCTGTGCCAAACGACAAAACCGGAGTGCCGGGTAAAAAATGATTAAGCGGTTTTTTTTCAATCGGATCAATACAAAAACCGCTTGACCGGCCATAGGTCGTGCTGACAATTGCACCGTTGTGATTTTGCCTCACAAAACACAAACCTTGCTGCCCTTCATGTAACTTACAAAAACGCGGACATAAATCGCATTGCACACGTCCATCATCCAAAGCCTGCCAATATTTTGTGGGAAAGAACCCGCTTTCACCCGCGTTAGTGTGCATTAGATTCACCAGACCTATTAGATATTGAAAATCAAACAGACAACCATATAATTTAGCTTAAGCCATAATCTCAGTATTGTGGCAAAGAAGGAGTATTACAATGCCATTAATCAGAGAAGCAGCAGTATCAGGTATGTTTTACCCTGATGACCCTGTGGCGCTACAAACGACAATCAGGCAACTTCTCGAAAAAGTACCGTTATTGGCGCATCATTTTCGTGCCATTATCACGCCCCATGCCGGCTACATATATTCCGGTGAAACGGCGGCCCACGCTTACAAACAATTAAGCAAGGTCAAAGATAAAATCCAGCGTATTATCTTGATCGGCCCGGCACATCGCGTGCCGTTTTCCGGGATAGCGACAAGCAGTGTGGATTATTTTGAAACTCCGCTAGGTAATATTCCGCTGGATAAAAAAGCCAATCAGGATTTGCAGCAATTCGCCCAAATTACGTTATTCGATGAGGCGCACGCTCAGGAGCACAGTCTGGAGGTTCATTTGCCCTTTTTGCAAACCGTACTCGATAATTTCACACTGGTGCCGCTGGTTGTGGGCGATAGTGATATTGAAAGCATTTCCGAAGTCTTGGATTTTTTCTGGCACGATCCCGGCAGTTTTTTTGTAATAAGTTCGGATCTCAGTCATTTCCTCAAATATACCGAAGCAAGAGCCCTAGACCGGCAAACTGCCAGCGCTATCCTTGCAATGAATCCAGATGATATCGGCTACGAACAGGCCTGCGGGCGTATGCCAATTAATGGCTTTTTACATCTGGCAAAAAAATATCACTTAAACGCGGTACAACTTGACCTGAAGAACTCCGGTGATACAGCAGGTAGCAAAGATCGTGTTGTCGGATATGGCGCATTTGGCTTTGAATAGTTCATACACCGTTAAAGAACAAAATGAAATGCTACATATAGCGGCAAATTCAATCCGTTTTGGATTGGATAAACACCGTGAAAACAGTATTGACCCCACTCAGTTTCCGGATAGCTTGCGGCACAATCGTGCAACATTTGTGACACTAAAAAAGACCGATCACCTGCGCGGCTGTATTGGCAGTTTAATCGCTTATCGCCCCTTGGTAGAAGATATATCATCAAATGCGTATTCAGCGGCATTTAGAGATCCACGTTTTGATCCGTTAACCTCATCAGAACTTAACACATTACATATTCACATTTCCGTGTTGTCACCACCGGAAAAAATATTTTTTGATTCCGAACAGAATTTACTCGAACAGATACAAGTCGGTGTTGATGGCATCATCCTCAGTGATCAGGGCCACAGAGCAACATTTTTACCCAGTGTATGGGAAAGTTTGCCGGATAAATCAGTGTTTTTATCAGAGTTAAAACGTAAGGCCGGTTTGAGCAGCAATCATTGGTCAGACACTGTTCAGGTCGAACGGTACGCCACGTTTAGCTTTGGTGAGGACGTACAAAACCTGTTAAACACTTAATATCGAAAAAATGAACTTGCATAGAGAACTTACATGAAGAAAAAATTCGACGAAACGTCGCTAAACGTATCCATAATTCAGCAATCGTTCTCAGATGACCTCGCAGATAACAGAAAGCGAATTGATTTAGCCATTGAACAAGCTGCCAACCAGGGTGCACAGTTAATTTTATTGTCGGAACTTCATAATACGCCCTACTTTTGTCAAACCGAAAACGTCGATAATTTTGACCTCGCTGAAACGATTCCAGGCGAATCTACCGCGCATTTTTCGGCCCTCGCAAAAAAACACCAGGCTGTCATTGTTACCTCGATTTTTGAAAAACGTGCCGCCGGTTTGTACCATAACACCGCCGTAGTGATTGAGGCTGACGGCAGTATCGCAGGTAGCTATCGTAAAATGCACATTCCCGATGATCCGGGGTTTTATGAAAAATTTTACTTCACGCCCGGTGACCAGGGCTTTATGCCTATTTCCACGTCCTTGGGCAATCTGGGCATCTTAATTTGCTGGGATCAGTGGTTTCCAGAAGCAGCCAGACTCATGGCATTGGCAGGTGCAGACTTATTACTTTACCCTACCGCAATTGGCTGGAACCCCAGTGATGATGGCGCTGAAAAAACACGCCAAAAAGACGCCTGGGTAACAGTGCAACGCGGTCATGCCATTGCCAACGGACTACCGGTGATCGTCGCTAATCGCCACGGACATGAGCAAGACCCTTCATTGGTAACGGAAGGCATCGATTTTTGGGGAAATAGTTTTATTTGTGGGGCACAAGGCGAAATGCTTGCCCAAAGTCAGCAAAGTGACAGCATATTAACCGCTAAGATCGACTTGAGCCGAACAGAAACAACGCGGAGAATATGGCCGTTTTTACGTGACCGGCGCACCGATGCCTATTACGATATTATCAGACAATACATCGACTAATTGCTGGTTCAAAACAACTCAAACGGGAACCACCCGCGTTGCATGATGCCCCGTACCATTCAAGGCTGATTCAAACTCAACGGCTTGACCACTACTCAGCATTTTATGTCCTTCACCTTCAATACAAGGGTAAAACACAAATACGTCATCACTCCCATCCAAGGGGCGGATAAACCCATAACCTTTAGGGCCGTGAAACCATTTTACTGTTCCCGTTCTCATGCTTACTCTCCGTTGACTGAAGGCTTCACTGTAACCAGGTTTACACCATGGCTGACAGATAAAGCATAGGCCAGCGACAATAACGCAGACACGCCCAAGGGTCAATGTATTTTTGGCCATTTTATTATTAGCACATCTCGGAGAAATAGCCCAAAATAAGGCATAATATTTTAAAGCGTTTCTGACCGAAACTCAGCTCGCCCAAAATCCGGAGAACAGCCAAATTTGAGCAAAAACTACCAACCGGCGATCATTTGTTTACAATTTCGGCTTCTGGATAATGTTTTTTTAATTGCTCAAATCGCGAATTATTCCGAGCAAGCTTGGAAATCAAATTCAGCTTTGTGCACTTTTTTCACCAGCCATTGGAAGACTATGTATGATTTTAATTCTGAACCCGGATATTTCCACGTCAGACACGATATTCAACACACTTATGGACTATATTGATGCGCTGCCCAATATCGAGTCGCGCATACATTCGGTTAAAGGCGCCCAACAAACCCTGACCGAGATATACCTGATTGGTGAAACCTCTTCGCTTTCCTTGCACGACATGGAAAGCCTGCCCGGTGTGGAAAGTGTAGTGAGAGTTTCGCAGGATTATCGCGTATTGGGGCGTCATGATAAAGACACTCGCCCTGCCTCTTTCACCTATAACGGTGTCACTTTCGGTCAGCACAATTTTCATGTTTTTGCTGGCTTATGCGCTGTCGACAACCCAAAGCACGTAGAACAGATGATGGCTGCATTAAGAGACAATGGTCAAGTTTGCACGCGCATGGGGGCTTATAAACCGCGTACTAATCCTTATTCGTTTCAAGGCCACGGTAAGCAATGTTTACCTTATGTTTTTGAGTTAGCAGGTAAATACGGCATTAAAGTCATTGCTATGGAGATTACCCATGACATCCACATTAACGAAATTGAAGAAGCCCTGGAGCAAACCGGAAACCCGACAGGTGTTTTACTGCAAATAGGTACGCGTAACACGCAAAATTTCGAGTTATTAAAAGCCGCCGGAAAACAAAACCGCTTTCCGGTACTGATCAAACGCGGTTTCGGCATCACCCTGGAAGAATCCATTAACGCAGCAGAATACCTGGCCAGTGAAGGAAACAGTAAGGTTATTTTTGCCCTACGCGGCATGAAAACCAATATGGGAGATCCGCACCGTAATCTCGTCGATTTCGCTCACGTACCAGTTGTAAAAAGACTGACACGAATGCCCGTTTGCATAGATCCATCCCATTCAGTTGGTTCACGCCAGTCAACTCCCGACGGCATCATGGACGTCGCTCATGTAACCGCACAAGGAGTCATTGCCGGCGCAAACATGGTCTTGGTGGATTTCCATCCAAACCCGAAAACAGCATTGGTTGACGGCCCCCAGGCATTGCGATTGGAAGAGTTACCTTATTTCCTGGAGGACGTTAATATCGCACGCGAATCTTACGAGAAACGGGTTGCATTGATTCAAAAACACAACTTATAGGTCACAGCATCGTTTATCATTGCCACCGCCTCAGAGGCCCTTATTCCAGCAAGCCCAAACAACTTGTTATGAGCTGCCCATCTCAACATAATCCACGCTTGTCGAGATAAGCAGGCATAACATGGTGTCTAGTCAGGCTAGGTAAACGCGAGTCTGCGGCGAAACAACCACATAGCCAGGCCGAATAAGATCAGCCACGGTGATATGCCGCCAAAACCAAAACCTTTGGCTTTATTCCCCCTGCTACCGCCAGGCAACACATCCTGTTCAGTATCGACAGTATTTAAATTATGTGCTGAGGGTATGACAGGGTAACTGCCTTCAGAGCCTTCAATAACTGATATTGTTAGCTTGGCTCTGGCAACACCGCCATAGCCATCATCAAGCTGATAACCCACACTGTCCTCCCCGACAAAACCGGACGGCGGTGTATATTGAATGACACCTTTCCCTTTCAATACAACCTGCCCCCCCTGGGTAGATGTTTCACTGTCAAGTGTAATGCGAAGCTCATCGCCATTGTCATCCGAGTCATTGCGTAACACATTCACACTTATCGTTAAATCATTGGGGGTCATCGCAACATCGTCATTGGCCTTCGGCGTTTTATTGTCAACAGGGCGCAGTGAAATACTGACAATCCCTGTACGACTATTGCCGACACCATCGGAAACAGAAAAACGGAATTCATCCGTACCACTTGCATGGGGATTTGCGGTATAAATCACACTCCCACTTGCCGGATCCAACGTAGAAAGCACCCCCTGTGACGGCTCGGATTCGATTGAATAGAAGATGACATCATTTTCAGCATCTGTAGCAGTCATATAAACCGGTGTCGATGTACCCGCTGTGGCCGATATTTCTTGATCATCCGCCACAGCTGGCGTATTTGAACTTGAAGCTGCTGCAATTACATTAATTGTCACACTGCCGTTAAAAGCGTTGGCCGGGCTTGTATTGCTATTGGCATCCAAATCAACAACACTAAACTCAAACACATCGCTGCCGGAAGCGTCTTCATTGGCACGAAAAAGCAGTTCCCCGGTTTCTTCGTTTAGCCATAGAATCTCACCTTGCGTCAGCGCCGCTCCCCGTTTTAATCCAAAAAAGAAGCGCCCGGCAGTGGCACCGCCACTTAAATCAACGGATACCTGTCGTCCTGCCTCAACTGTAGCGCTGGCATCACCAATACTGTCTATCCCCAGCGCCTCAACATACACACTTACCACGGCAGGCTTGGAGCTTAAACCCTGATCATCTTGCACAAAATAAGTAAAGCTGTCCGTACCCTTGGCATCTGCATCGGCAGCGTAAACAAAACTGCCATCCTCATCGACGGACACACTGCCCTGGGCAGGCGGTGACTGGAGAAAAAATCTCAGACTGGCATTTTCGGGATCAAAACTGGGGACCGATGCATCGTCAAGTAAACTGCCGGTTAAGTCGGATGTCTTGGTTTCTCCCGGCATGACCGAAAACGATTGCGAATAAGCAACCGGTGCTAGATTTTGTTCACTGACAAACACCCTGACCTGGGCGACATCGGAAGTAACATATTCCCCGGTTTCAGAATCGAAAATTTTGACTCGATAAGTAAATCCGGTTTGACCGGTAAATTCAGCTACCGGGGTAAAACTGACGAAATCAATCCAGCTCATATTATTCGCCTGTGGGCCTTGGGTAATGCCCACAGACAAGACATTACTGTCGATTGGTGTTAATGAATCAGGGGCAATAGAAACGATGCCGCGTAACAAGGGGTCATTGTCATTTGCCAATAACGCCGACACAGGAACCAGCACGTTTACACCGTAGGCGGTGATAATTTCATCGTCTCTGGCAACCGGCAATGTTATCACATTATCGGACATGCCTTTGGTATTACTCAAGGTTTGAAATGCACCGGCGTCACAACGGCTACCTGAACGACCGAAACCACGTTGGTCTTTTGCATTACAATTGACCCCCTTACCAATCGCACCACCGGAAATCAGTTCACGTGTCGGAGGAAAAGTTCCATCGGGTAACTCTTTACCGGGAATGCCGCCATTGTTGGCCAATATTCCAAGAATCACTCCGTCATTAACTGAACGACTGGACACTTTCTGCATACCACCGCCACTGTTGACCGTTTGCGAGCTAGCAGCATTAAAGCAAGTACCACTGTTATCGACATTGCCAGCAATATCGGTAATAAAGTTTTCATAGCCTGTGGTACCACGACAGGCATCGGTACTGTTAGCATCGCCAATTAAACTGTTCAACAAGGTAAAACGCCACGGCAAATTCGTCATTGGATCAATATTGGCCTGGGTAACGTCAATAAAAATTTCATCACCACCTGCCGAATCGTCGGCAATATCTGCGGTAATACTACCGCCACTACCCATGCGTTGTGGGTTAATGGCAGTGTTTCCACTAATGGTGGTATTAACCAGATCCAGTATTTTTCCTGAATGGTAAATTCCCCCACCTTTGTTCGGCATACGGGGCAACCCGGTATCCAGTGCCGCATTATTACTCACCGTGGTATTGGATAATTGCATAACACCAAGGCCCAGATTATAAATGCCGCCGCCGGCATATTCGGCCCGATTATTGTCAATCGTGGACTGGCTTATAATAAAGCCGTATGACAAGACTTGACGCCCCGGAAAGTTCCAGTCCCCGGAAAGATTAAAAATTGCCCCTCCCATAAATGCCAGATTATTCACAATTTGACTGTTTTCAATTAACACTTGTTCGTCACGGAACTGCGCCAATAAAGTCTGACTGTAAATCGCACCACCTGTCTGGGATGTATTTGAATCAAGAATGGAGTTGCGGATTGTGAGCTTGCCACCCCAGTTTGAAATGGCACCCCCATTTCCGCCACCAATAAACTGACTGTTGCCGGCATTAAAAACACCTTGTCGCGCATCGCCGGGAATAAATGATGTCGCATTATTTTGTATCACGCTATTTTCTATGGTCAATATGCCAGCATTCATAATGCCTGCACCGCTGACGATGTCGTAATTGTTTTGCACCGTCACGAAGCGTAAAATCACCGTTGAGCGCAGGGAACTATCCTGATTTAAAAAGCCGATATTGGGTGTAAACGTGGTATTGATGTCCGGCGTCATCGAACCCAGACCGGTTGGCTGATAAGCCTCACTGTCGGATGCAAGACAGTCAATACAAATACCACCGCCGCCACCACGCGTATCATCGGAATACCCGCCCGTGATAACCAGGTAATTGAATTCAACCCTTAATGATTTACCAGCAATAATGTGAAAAACACGATCCCTGACACCGGAAAAAGCGCCACCGGCATCGATAACAACCGCAGCACTATTCGTCGAGTTGCCGTTTAAAATAACACTGTCGGTAATGTCCAGATCCCCGCTAGCAGACAAGTCCTCCTGCGCACCAGCGATAGCAAGCACATAATTTCCATCATTGATATTGATGACATCAGCAACCGGCACCCCATTTACGATGTCATTGGCCAAGGCATTGGCTTCCATAATCGCAGCACGCAAGGCACATTGCCCGGTGGCAGTCGCACAGATACCATCCCCGGGGCTCACATCCACCAGATCTGCGGTTGTATCAACCGTAAAAGTAGCACTTTGGGCACTAAATACGAAAAGACAGCCTGCCAGCAGCGTAAATATTCTTCCTGTCCATTGATCGTTATACATCATAATTTATTACCGTAATATAATAATTCATTATGCTCGACTGAATTTCATTGATTGCGCATATGGTTCGCCATTTGCGAAAACTGTTGTCTCAGCGTTATCTGAATTTTCGTCTCTATCCCCACATCATCCATCGCCTGAAACATGCACATTAACCACTGATCACGGGCCTTATCGTCGATCGCAAACGGCAAGTGCCTTGCCCGCAATCGCGGATGCCCATATTCTTCAATATAAAGCGATGGCCCACCGAGCCAGCCAGACAAAAACTTGAACAATTTTTCAATCGACAATGTTAAATCTGCCGGGTGCATTTTTCGGGTTTGCTCTGCCTCCGGCATACTGTCCATTAATTCATAAAAGCGGATGACAAGCTCCCTCACTTTTTGCTCTCCACCCATTAATTCATAGGGGGTTGAATACTTTGCTGGCATATTAAAGCGCGTTCACTCCCTTGCATCTCATTTAATAATGTTAATCAATCAGCAGGCAGCGTTATGCCTTTATCGGCTAGAATTCAACAAACAAGCATAGACAAGGCAGCTTTTTCTGGGTATTAACGCACAAAAATGCCATACTGCCGGCTCCCAAAGGCAAGCCCCCTTGAATCTAACACCAAAAATAGCCCCAATCATGCCATACACTGAATTTATTGGGAAATTCCCCTTAACTATTGGTTGTCTTTTCGCTGTCTTCTTCGATCGTTCCCTGGATATTTACCGTGACATCACGGCCTGAAGCAAAAAAACACCACCAGATCCCCAAGATCTGGCTCGACTGCAACACAATCATACCGAGTTTGGGAACATTTTTACTGAAAAACTCATACTTTATTCATCAATGACCGATAGTATAAATAACTAAACCGGGTTATTGCGCGTATTTTTCATAATTATGCTAAAATTCGGTTTTGCATTAATAACTTAGGTTTGGAAATCGCTGAACATGAGTGTTTATTCCACAGAAAAACTCGTCACCGAGGCCCGTCGTCTCGCAGCAGAATACAGAAAAGCCACCGGCAAACCATTGGGTATCAGCGGCGAGATCGCAGAATTTGACGCAGCCAAGGCGTTACACCTTGAATTGTGCAAAGACAGTGTCGGTGGCTATGATGCTATCGGAACCCAGGCGCCACGTAAAAATAAACGTATTCAAATCAAAGGTCGTGCAATTTTTGACGAAAACAAAGGCGGGCAGCGCATTGGTCAGCTGAAGCTTGAGCAAGAATGGGATAGCGTTGTGCTGGTTTTAATGAACGAAAATTACGAAGCAATTGCAATTTATGAAGCCGATCGCGACATACTTGTTGAAGCCCTGGAAGAAAACAAGTCCAGCAGACGTAACAAGCGGGGTGCAATGTCATTGGCAAAGTTCAAAATCATATCCACGGTTGTTTGGACACCCGAAGAGGGGCTGATCAACAATGAAGCACTCGCAAACTGACCCGCTATTTCCGGTTTTTCTTCACGCAGGAAATCTGCTAACCTGCCTTTCAAATACTCATTTTGCATAACACTGGATTAAAACCCGCCAAAACTGTTGAATGCCGTGAAAATATTATCAATAGACACATCCTCCGAGGCTTGTTCGGCATCAATTTATATCGATGGCAAGTTAACAACCGAGTTTACACTGGCGCCGCAAAAGCACTCCAGCATGATATTAGCCATGTGTGACAAGTTATTAAGCAAATCTGAACTGTCACTAGCTCAAATTGATGCAATCGCCTTTGGTGCAGGACCAGGTTCATTTACCGGATTGCGCATTGCAGCAGGTGTCGTGCAAGGCATGGCTTTTGGTGCAGATCTGCCGGTCATAAAAATTTCCACCCTTGCTGCCCTTTCCCAACAAATCGTCACCCCTCAACTGACACAGAGTAATAGCAAAATTATTGCGGCCATAGATGCACGCATGCAGGAAGTGTATTGGTGTGTTTTCGAGATTGCCGATAATGGCTTGGTTATCCCCATAATCAACGAAGCCATTAACAAACCGGACGATATAGCATTTGCACCATACGTTTCAAATAATGCAAACGTCTATGCAATTGGTAGCGGGTGGAAAGCATCCGGCAAGACGTTATTGCAGAAAAAACAAGCTCCCGAATCAAAAAAAGTTTTTTCGTCAAGACTCACCTCCGCCAAGGAAATAGGCTTGCTAGCAGCTGAACAATTTCGACAAGGTAACGTTGTTTCAGCAGCAGACGCAATTCCCCTGTATTTAAGAAATAATGTTGCCAGAAAAACGCAAGATAACCAAAGGCTTTAGTTTTATGATTAAATGGAAATCAGTTTCATTCACAATGTGTTTACTGTTGTGTGCAATTATCTTATCCGCTTGCGCCATTACACCGGCGCCATCTAATCCTCGCGTCGGAGACCCGTTAACTATTGTTGAAGTTAAACAACGCTTAAAATCCAAAACGCAAGGTATTAACCTGATAGAAACAAACCTCACCAAATTAGCACTTACCCACATGGATTTATCCGGTGCTCAATTAACCTCGTCGTTCCTTTACGGGGCAGACTTTAGTCACTCGAACCTGGAAGGCGCTGACCTTAGAGGAGCTGACTTACGGCATGTCAAGTTTCATAACACCAATCTAAAAAATGTCAATTTCACAGGGGCAAAGCTCGAATCAAGCTCTTTTCACAGTGCAGACTTAAGCAATGCAAACTTGAGCGATGTAGATGCGCAAGCTGCGACAATTTATCGCTCGGTATTTAGAGGTGCAAACCTGAGTAATGTGAATTTGAAAAAAACCAGTATTCGTGAGTCACTGTTTGAAAGCGCACATCTTGAAAATAGCAACTTAAGCAATGCCAAAGTGGAAAGCGCTGACTTCAAATACGCCACCATCCAGAATGCCATACTGGTCAATATGCAATGCCTAAAATCCCGGTTTCAGGCAGCCAGCTTTTCCGGTAGTCATTTATCAAAAAGTAATTTCAGCAATTGCACCTTTAATGATGCCGATTTTTCTTTAACACTGGCAGCGGATGTGAATTTCAGTAATACCAATTTGCAAGGTGCATTATTTCGCCAAAGTAATTTAACTGGAGCTGTTTTTAACAACGCAAACCTGAGCTATGCTGACTTAAGCAACGCCTCATTTAACGAAGCTGAGATGATAAAAGCCAACTTGAGTTATTCCTCATTAAACGGCACGGATTTTTCTGATTCTGAATTGCCGAGTACAAATTTTTCAAAAGCAACAATAAATAATACCAACTTTGAAATGTCCAACCTGGAAAACACGATTTTTTTTAAAGCAAACGTCATTAACAGCAATTTTACCAATGCCGAGTTAAATAACAGTAATTTTCAGGAAGCCAATATTGATCGCTCAATTTTTACAAAAGCAGATATTAATAAAACCAATTTTTCGTTTGTCAAAAATATTGAAAATGCCATTGATTTGAAAAAAACATTAAATACAAATTCTGCAAAATTCTAGTCAGTGAAAAAAATCTCAAACATGTAACACCCAACATCCTGTTAGTAAGTTCCACTCGCCCGCAAGGAAATTATGAAAGTCTATCCAATATTTTTCATTTGTTTCATATTGCTAAATGCCTGTACAGCGTTTGAGTCCCGGAATCAACAGTTGACTGTTTTTGATAACACATGGTTATATGAAAAACTGTATCCCGAAGAGCAAACTCCCCAGCGCTTTCGGCAATACAAATTTGTTAACACCCAGCTACCCTATGTCACGCTAAAAAACACAGACTTTAGTCTCAGTGAATTTAATAATAGCAACTTTAAACAGGCCGACTTAACTCATGTTTTGTTTCGCGGGGCAACACTTGCAAACACCGACTTCAGCGGAGCAACACTGGTAAACGTAAGCTTTAAAGGTGCCAATCTGTCTCGGCTGAGGTTTCATAACACAACATTTATTAACGTCGATTTCAGCAACGCAACCATCAATGATAGCCAGTTTCTGTTTGTCACGTTTGTTAACTCGGATTTGGAAAAAGCCAAGTTTTCAGACACCGTGTTTACCGATGTTACGTTTAAAAACAGCCAAATGCAGGGGGTTAGTTTTTATTACTCAAGATTAAACAATGTCAATCTGGATAAGCTGAATCTTAAAAAAAGCCATTTTACTGGCAGTATTATTGAAAACGCTTCGTTTAACGAGGCCAATCTAGAACAAGCCAACTTTGTTTCAGCTAAAGTCAAACACAGTACATTTTCATCCAGTCATATGATTAACCTAAAAGCCAAAAATAGCGAGTGGTTCAAGGTGGATTTTGCGGGCTTGCGAGGCTTGGGCATGGATATGGAAAACAGCCGGTTGACAGACAGTAGGCTTGATGACTCGGATCTGCGGGAAAGTCGCTTTATCGGTGCAATGTTTAAACATACAAGTTTAAAAAACAGCAACCTCGAATTTGTCAATTTCAGCTTCGCAAAAATGAACAAGCTCATTCTCACCGGCAGCAATTTGTCTCGCGCCAACTTCAGAAGAGCGTCGTTAAACAAATCCGTTCTCAAAAACACCAAAGCCAAATGGACCATTTTTCTAATGACAGACCTGGGCGATGTTATTTTTTCAGGCTCGGATATCCACAAAGCGGACTTTAGGGGCGCAAATTTAAAAAACACTGACTTCAGGGCCACAAAATATTTTAAGAATGTTATCGGCCTTGATAAGGCGGAGCATGTTTCCTCCATTAAAGTGCCCGACTAACAGTTTGCATCTATCCCTCTTGTTTGTGTAACTTCTTGTTTGTCATTGACTTAACATTAACCTGATTATTTTCTCTACACAATCACCGAAAATTTACATTCCTCTTCTAGACAATACCGTGAAATAGACTATAGTTAGCTTAGGTGGACGGTACCTATTGCCTGAGCATGAAGGCGGTTTTCAGTAGAGGCTTGTGTAATATGAAAACATCCACCGGGTGTAGTTATTTATTTGTATAAATTACGTTAAGGATTTCGTAAACAGATAAGGAAGTGCACATTTACCCGAAGGAGGCTAATATCGATTAGACCTGTTTAATTGTTTTAAAACATTAATTAATACGTTAGATTGACAATTGAATGTTAACTTTCACGCGAGAGTGCATCTATTTTCCACAATACTTAAATGATTACGCGCCAGGAGCCCAATAGATTGTGATGCAAATTGATAGCACTCTCGCACAAGCATGTGTGTACTTTATTAATTTTTAGGTTAAGAAAGCGGAAAGCGAGTGTAAAAACAGTGTATCACTCGTCACTCGTGTGTGCTGTACTTTTCGTCTTTATCATCGGATAACAACTTTTCTCGCAGGATCTGTTTTTTATTTTTGTAAAGAAACTGATTCAAATACAGCTAATTCAATATATTGCTTAAACACCAATGAATTCCATTCGTAATTTAAACAATTATACATCCCCGGGGGTTTCATCAAATACGCCATCTTCAAATTCAAAAAAAGCCATTGGCTCTCTTGTTAACTCAAATCCGAATTCAGAGAATTCATCAGTCATTAAACTTCCCTCCGCACAATATGTTGCTATTGCTGAAGAAAACGCTCGAAATACCCAAACGGCGGTGAAACAACAAAATTTACGCTTTTCATCATTGTCAGCAATAAGCCAGTACGCTAACAATGCAAATTTAGAGTATGTTGAAAAAACGAATTTATTATTCGGTTTCAGCCTATACGCATAATTGACGTATTTTTAATGACCAGATTCTATTTTTCGGCTACAATAAGCAAAAGGACATTTTACGGTTAACCTAAATGAGCAATAACAAAGTAGTTTTATTAGTGGAAGATAATAAAAACGACGAGTTACTTGCCATACGCGCCTTAAAAAAGTGCTCTGTCGAAAATGAAGTATCTGTTGTAAGAGATGGGGTTGACGCTATTGAATATCTCTTCGGCAAACAAGCTGATGGTTCCCGTAATAAAATGCCGGAGCTTATTTTGTTGGATTTGAATATCCCGAAACTTAATGGGCTTGAAGTATTGAAGAAAATAAAGTCTGATGAAATTACTTCCCAAGTCCCCGTCGTTATTATGACCTCATCCACCGAAGCAAGTGACATTAACAACAGTTATGAACTCGGAGCAAACAGTTATCTTCGTAAACCAGTTGATTATAATGAATTTACTTATTTAATCGACCATCTCGCAACCTATTGGCTGGTCCTCAATCAAACACCTCAAATGCTCCATTAGTCGAAACTATTCATGCTAAATAAGAGCATATCGGGGCGATCATCAGACTTCCCGGTGAAATATTCAGGTTAGTCAAGAAAGTTACGCAATAAAACAACAATTATTATGCTTTATCCACAAAAAAGCCACACGGCAGTAAATTCCACATGGGTTTTATCTTTGTCAGGCAGCAAATAGCTAAAAGCAGGTGAGACAAGCGCCTAGCCTGTCTCCTTCATGCTTAGCCTGATTCGACCCTGCTTATCAATTTCCAATACTTTAACCTTAACCATCTCACCTTGTGACAATTTGTCACTGACATTCTCGACACGCTCTTCGCAAATTTGGGAAATATGCACCAGACCGTCTCTACCGGGCAAAATAGTTACAAAAGCACCAAAATCCATTATTTTAGAGATCTTCCCTTCATATGTGCGACCAACCTCAACATCTGCGGTTAATTCTTCAACACGACGTTTGGCTTCTAGGCCGGCGGCACGATCAATCGATGCTATTTTGACCGTTCCATCGTCTGTGAGGTCAATACTTGTACCTGTTTCTTCAGTAAGTGCACGAATAGTAGCGCCACCTTTACCGATAACATCACGAATACGATCAGGGTTGATTTTCAAGGTAATATAACGCGGTGCAAATTCAGACAACTCCTGTCGTGGCTCACTAATAACCTTGTTCATTTCCCCCAGAATGAATAAGCGACCGGCTTTTGCTTTCTCCAGGGCTGTCTCCATGATTTCTTTGGTAATACCCGTAATCTTAATATCCATTTGCAATGCCGTGATACCTTCAGCAGTACCGGCAACTTTGAAGTCCATATCACCAAGATGATCCTCGTCACCCAGTATATCCGATAACACAGCAAAATCATCGCCTTCCTTGATCAAGCCCATTGCGATACCGGCTACGGGAGCTTTTAACGGAATACCGGCATCCATCATTGCCAAACTGCTTCCGCAAACCGATGCCATTGAACTTGAACCGTTGGATTCAGTAATTTCTGATACCACGCGAACGGTATAGGGATAAGTTTCCATATCCGGCATAACTGCCATAACCCCTCGCTTGGCCAAACGTCCATGCCCTATTTCACGCCGTTTGGGAGAACCAACAAAGCCGGTTTCACCAACACAAAATGGTGGAAAATTATAATGAAGCATAAAAGAGTCTTTATACTCACCTTCGATGGCATCAATCAATTGCGCGTCACGCTCCGTGCCCAATGTGGTCACCACAACGGCTTGTGTTTCCCCCCGCGTAAACAAGGCCGAACCGTGTGTACGAGGCAGAACACCAGTGCGTACCGTAATAGCACGAACAGTATCAGTATCACGACCATCAATACGGGGCTTAGAGGCGAGAATCTGACCACGTACCGTTGCTTTTTCAAGGCTGGCAATCACACCCTTGACATCGTTACCCGTCCAACCATCATCTTCTTCCGAAGCCAGGGCCTCAACAGCTTGTGCTTTTATCTCGCTCAAGCGATCCTGGCGCTTAAGTTTGTCCTGAATTTGATACGCTTCAGCAACAGATGACTCAACCATTGCTTTTACCGCTGCTTCAAGCGCCAGGTCTTTTTCTTCCGGCGTCCATTCCCAATCGACGGTGCCAACTTCCACCTTCAATTCCTTGATTGCCGAAATGACGGTCTGCATTTGTTCATGCCCGAACATAACGGCATCCAGCATCACTGACTCAGGCAAAATATTGGCTTCTGATTCAACCATTAAAACAGCTGAATCAGTACCGGCTATGACCAGATCAAGATCAGAGGATTTTAGTTCAGCACAATCAGGATTTAAGAGGAACTCGCCGTCTTTATAGCCAACACGGGCAGCACCAATTGGCCCGCTAAACGGCACACCGGAAATGGAAACAGCCGCCGAGGCTCCGATTAACGCCGCAATATCAGGATCAATTTCCGGGTCCAGTGACATCACTGTTACGATGACTTGAACCTCATTAGTAAAGCCTTTTGGAAATAACGGACGTAACGGACGGTCGATTAAACGTGATGTCAACGTTTCTTTTTCGGTTGGACGACCTTCTCGTTTGAAAAAACCACCGGGAATCTTGCCTGCTGCATAGGCTTTTTCTTGATAATTAACCGTCAGGGGGAAAAAATCACGGCCTGGTTCTGATTCTTTTTTTGCTACACAAGTCACCATCAGGGTTGTATCACCCATACTTACCATAACAGCGCCGGATGCCTGACGAGCAATTTCGCCCGTTTCAAGTTTGACCGTATGCTTACCGAATTGAAAACTTTTACTAATGGGGGTCACAATATATTCCTTATTGTACGCGGGTTATACGCGAACTTGACATGAAGTTACTTCCGTAAACCAAGACGAGAAATCAATGAACGATAACGCTCAACGTCCTTCTTTTTCACGTAATCCAGTAATTTACGGCGTGTACTTACCATTTTCAACAAACCTTGCCGTGAATGGTGATCATGAATATGCGTTTTGAAATGACCTGACAGGTCATTGATTCGCGCAGATAATAATGCCACCTGCACTTCCGGTGAACCGGTATCACCGGGTTTTGTTTTGTATTCATCTACAATTTTAGCAATTGTTGCATTGTCTAAAGCCATTATTTGCTCCTGAGCTTTTCTCTATTTTCTAAATCTCTTAAAACCTTGATCTGTTCTTAAAACTGCTTTGAAACTTACCCTGTTTAAACTGCGCGTATATTACCTTCACATCCCGTCAGGAACAAGTGGATATACGTAAAAAGCGTCAAAATTTAACGGTTTATCATCAAACACCGTTATTTTTGGCCACCAAGTGCTGAGTTACCTGCAAATACCTTGTTTATCTCTCCTTTTCTTGTGTTTTAGCTGCACAAATACGGATTTTCTTGCAAAACTGACTCCAAATAAAAATGGATTTATGATTTAAGCAATCGGCTGGGTTTGACTTTCCCGTCGTCCTGAATTTCACCAATGCCCATAAACCGGTTTGTGCTGTTAAAAAGTGTCACAACACCATTAGCAGGCGCCTTGGGCACCTGAACGGCCTGACCCTGCATGAGATAAAAAGCAGAATCTTCGGTTAGCCTCAGGGCTGGCCAATCCGACAACGCAGTTTCAATGGGCTGAATATAATCATCCATCTCTGCAAACGCCTTTTCATCACGTAACGCGTTGAGTTTCTCCAACGTAACTGAATCATCAATATGAAATACGCCAAGACCAAATCGACGTAGCTCTGTGACATGCCCGCCACAACCGAGCATCTTGCCTATATCTTCACACAAGGTACGAATATAGGTTCCCTTTGAACAGCTCACATCAAAATCCAGTTGATCGCCGGCAATACGCGTTAAGGAAATGCGCTCAATCCAGATCGGACGTGGTTCACGATCAACTTCTATCCCTTCTCTGGCCAGTTTATAAAGTGGTTGCCCATCTTTTTTTAACGCCGAATACATCGGCGGTGTCTGAAGCGTTTCTCCAAGAAAACGGTCAAGCACTTTTACTACATGCTGTTGGTCGAGTTCAGGAACAGGTCTGGTTTCCAGCACCTTACCTTCTGTGTCAGCGGTTTCGGTTGTTATGCCCAACTTGCATTGCGTGGCGTAGCTTTTATCTGCACCGAGCATATAATTGGCAAATTTGGTTGCTTCACCAAAGCAAATTGGCAATAAGCCCGTGGCCAAAGGATCAAGGCTTCCGGTATGACCGGCTTTTTTTGCGTGAAAGATGCGCTTTATCTGTTGCAAAGCCTCATTGGAAGAAATCCCTTTGGGTTTGTCCAGTAAGAGAATCCCGTTGATATTTCTCCCGCGGGTTTGTCTTCGTCGTGCCAAATTATGCCTCGTGCCTCTTAAAACCTATTTTTTGTCAGCTGCAATTGCTGCATCAATCAAACTGGAAAGCTCAGTACCTCGAACAGTACTGTCATCGTATTTAAAATGAAGTTCAGGTGTAATACGCAACTTGATTCGACGACCAAGCTCGCGGCGCAAAAAACCACGGGCCTTTTCCAATCCGGCCTGTACTTTTTTATCAACCGTTTCGTTGTAGTCACCAAGCACAGTAAAAAAGACATTTGCGTGGGAAAAATCTTTTGTAACTTTTACGGCGGAAATCGTTACCCATTTCACACGAGGATCTTTCACTTCTTGTTGTATTAACAAGGCAAGTTCACGTTGAATCTGTTCGCCAACTCGCCGCGTTCTACTTGACTCTACACTGGATGCCATCAGATACTGCGCTCAACTTGCACGCGTTCAAATACTTCGATCTGATCACCGGCTTTAACATCATTGTAGTTTTTAACACCAATACCACATTCGGTATTATTCTTGACTTCGGCAACATCATCTTTAAATCGACGCAATGATTCCAGCTCACCCTCGTAAATAACCACATTGTCACGCAATACGCGAATTGGGTTATTCCGTTTAACCACACCTTCAATAACCATGCAGCCGGCAATTGCCCCCAGTTTTGGAGAACGGAATACATCACGCACTTCAGCAAGACCGATAATCTGCTCTTTGAACTCGGGTGACAACATGCCACTCATGGCTGATTTAACTTCATCGATCACATCATAAATGATGCTGTAATAATGAAGATCAATATTTTCTTCTTCTATTAAACGGCGAGAAACCGCGTCTGCGCGCACATTAAACCCAATCATAATCGCTTTTGAGGCCATGGCCAGATTTACATCAGACTCGTTGATTCCACCTACACCGCTACCCACAATGGCCACTTTCACTTCGTCCGTTGACAAGCCAACGAGCGCATCAGTTAAGGCCTCGAGCGACCCGCGAACATCGGTTTTTAATACGATGTTAACGGTAGACACATCACCTTCTTCCATTTGGTTAAAGAGATTATCCAGTTTTGCCGCCTGTTGTTTGGCCAGCTTAACATCACGGAATTTCCCCTGGCGAAACAATGCAAGTTCACGGGCTTTTTTCTCGTCAGCAACAACAATTGCCTCATCACCGGCCTCCGGTGTTCCTGACAAGCCCAGAATCTCAACGGGAATGGATGGGCCAGCCGAAACGATGGGTTTGCCATTTTCATCCAGCATGGCTCGCACACGACCAAACTCCTGACCAGCCAACACGATATCCCCTTTTTTCAAGGTACCGGATTGAACAAGCAATGTTGCAATTGAGCCACGGCCTTTATCCAGTCGAGATTCCACAACAACGCATTTTGCCGGCCCACTGTTCGCTGCTTGCAACTCCAAAACTTCAGATTGAAGTAAAACTGCATCCAGCAATTCGTCAATACCATCACCAGTTTTAGCCGACACCGGCACAAACATCACATCACCGCCCCAGTCTTCAGGAATCACATCTTCCTGTGCCAGCTCGCTTTTAACCCGGTCTGGATCGGCTGCCTCTTTATCCATTTTATTAACAGCAACAATTAACGGTACCCCGGCCGCTTTGGAATGTTGCACAGCTTCTTTGGTTTGCGGCATCACGCCATCATCAGCTGCGACAACCAAAATCACAATATCCGTCAAGCTTGCGCCACGTGCTCGCATGGCAGAAAATGCAGAGTGCCCCGGCGTATCCAAAAAAGTCACTATGCCTTTATCTGTTTCAACGTGGTATGCACCGATATGTTGTGTTATCCCGCCTGCCTCACCTGAAGCAACTTTTGATTTACGAATTTGATCAAGCAATGATGTTTTACCATGATCAACGTGCCCCATCACTGTCACAACCGGCGCACGATTCACTAATTCACCTTGATGAGCATCTTGCATCAATTCTTCTTCAAGCGCATTGTCCGTCATGGGAATGGCTTTATGCCCCATTTCCTCAACAATAATCGTTGAGGTATCCTGGTCAATTACCTGATTAATCGTTGCCATTGTCCCCAATTTCATCATGACTTTAATAACTTCAGCCGCCTTTACCGCCATTTTTTGCGCTAATTCCGCAACAGTAATGGTTTCAGGAATATTGACTTCCCGCACAATCGGACCAACAGGCTCTTTGAAACCATGCGCGTTCTTGTCTTCCGGGTTTGCGCGAGACTGATGCTTGGTATGCTTGGATTTCTTTTTACGACGGCCAGCCTTATCGGAAGAAACATGCAATTGTTCGCGAGACCCGTCCTTGCCCTTGCGTTTTTTCTTTTTTGCGCCGCCTTTTTCTTCTCTGACAGCATCAAGCTGGCTTTTTTCAACCTGCTGACGGGCTTGCTCTTCCGCTGAAGCTTGTTCCTTTTTAGGTAGCTCAAAACTTTTGGTTTTACCAACAGGGATTTTTCGTTTAGCGGGTTCTTCCGTCTTCTTGGCTGGCTTTTGTAAAGACTTAGCTTCTTCGTGTGCTTGAGGTGTTTCAGTTTTTTTCTTGGCTTGCGCTTTTGCGGCTTTTTCAGCAGCCACTTTTTCCTCAGCCTGACGTCGTTCTTCTGCTTTACGCGCCAACTCGGCTTTTTCCTTTAAGGCTTTTTTCTCTTTTTGTTTTAATTCTTCTTCTTTCTCTTTTTGTTTTCGAAGCGAAATATCAGCAACTGCTTGTGCTACCGCTTTATCTTCCTCACTTAAGGTCTCGCTGCGTTTCACATAAGTGCGCTTTTTTCGTACTTCAACATTGATTGTGCGCGTACCACCCTTACCCTGGCCAATACCGCCACTGCTGCTAACCTTGGTTTTAATTTCGGAAACCGTTTTTCGCTTAAGTGTAATTTTTGTTGGTGCACTGCCTGCTGGTTGGCTGGATTTTCCATGTTTGCCCCGCAAATGACTGAGAAGCATCATTTTCTCGTCTTCGGTAATCGTTTCGTCTGAAGTTTTCACAGAAACGCCTGCTTCGCCCAATTGCGAGATTAGGCGATCCACTGAAATTCCGACGACTTCAGCAAACTGTTTTACCGTTACATCCGACATAATTTGTCCTCACTTATCCTTTTCTTGAACTTCTTAATTTTCTATTGGCTTTTACTGAATCACGGCTTTCGCTATCCGCTTACGCACATCTCATTTCACGTATCGTTTGATGCTTCACTTCGTGTACTTTGCATCCGACTGATATTGCGTTGAGCAAATCACTTATGATTCGGCGGCAAACCAGGGCTCACGCGCTTTCATTATTAATTTGCTCGCTTCTTCCTTGTCTACACCAATCATGTCAACCAAATCATCAGTCGCCTGTTCTGCCAGATCTTCCATACTGTAGATTTTATGATTCGCCAACTTATCTGCCAATTCTTGTGAAATTCCTTCCATTTGCAGCAAATCATCTTGCGTTATGCCTTCGTCAACTTCTTCCTCCGCAATCGCTTTGGTCAACACATATTCCCGCGCTCGTTGCCGCAATTCAGCGACAATGGCCTCATCAAATTCTTCAATGGCCAGCATTTCAGACTCGGGCACGTACGCAACCTCATCCATTGTTGTAAAACCTTCTTCAATTAAAATCCCGGCAATTTCTTCATCAACACCTAGGCCATCGGTAAAAAGCGAAATAATGGATGCGGTTTCGGCTTCATTTTTTTCTTCAGCCTGCGCTTCCGTCATGACATTAATTGTCCAGCCTGTAAGCTCGCTTGCCAATCTGACGTTCTGCCCACCACGCCCAATCGCTTGGGATAACTGGTCTTCGGCCACCGCCACATCCATAGAGCCGGCTTCTTCATCAACAACCACCGATACGACTTCAGCAGGTGACATGGCATTGACAACAAACTGCGCAGGATTATCGCTCCAAACAATAATATCAACGCGCTCACCACCCAGTTCATTTGACACTGCTTGGACGCGCGAGCCACGCATCCCGACACAAGCCCCAACCGGGTCTATACGCGAATCATTACCCCGTACCGCAATCTTTGCTCGCATACCAGGGTCACGAGCCGCACTGACAATATCAATCAAGCCTTCTCCCACTTCCGGTACTTCCAGTTTAAACAATTCTATCAGCAGTTCAGGTGCAACGCGGCTGATAAAAATTTGCGGTCCACGAGCTTCGCTGCGCACTTCACGCAAATACCCCCTAACCCGATCACCGGAACGCAGTGATTCTCTGGGAATCAAATCTTCGCGCAATATGACGCCTTCTGCATGCCCCCCCAGATCAATCAACACATTGCCTTTTTCATTGCGTTTAACCACGCCGCTGATCAGTTCACCTTTACGTTCAATAAAGGCTTCAACGACCTTTCCACGTTCTGCTTCACGCACTTTTTGAACGATTACCTGCTTCGCGGTTTGCGCGGCAATACGACCGAATTTAACAGATTCAATGGGTTCTTCAATATATTCACCAATCTGAATATCAGGGTTTATTTCTTGCGCAGCAGGAAGCAAGATTTGTTTTACCGGGCCTTCAAAGTCCGGGTCGTCAATATCAACCACCTGCCACTGACGAAATGTTTCATAATCACCGGTTTCACGATCAATGGACACTCTTACACCGATATCTTCACCGTGTTTTTTTCGGGTTGCGGTGGCCAACGCCGATTCTATGGCCTCAAAAATAATCCCTTTTTCAACGCCCTTTTCATGTGACACAGCATCGACGACAAGCAATATTTCCTTACTCATTTATCACAGTCTCCATAGAACTTAATTCAAACTTATATTCCAAAAACTCGACCAGTCATATATTGACTAAAATTCAGGTACGAGATTAGCCTTATCAATCAAATCAAAGGGTATTGCTACGCTTTCGCCATTTGATTCCAAATTTAGTACATCATTTGCGACGCTTTCAATCAGACCAACAAACTTGCGTTGACCATTTATTGGCATTTTTAGTCTTACCGTAGCACTACGGCCAGTAAACTGCGCAAAATGAGTCAGGGTAAACAACGGGCGATCCAAGCCCGGTGAAGACACCTCCAGGTTGTACTCACCTTTTATAGGATCCTCCACATCAAGCATGGCACTGATCTGGCGGCTAACATCGCCGCAATCATCGACACTAATGCCTTCTGGTTTGTCAATATACACTCTAAGAACGGAATGTTTACCTTGGGGGATATATTCTACCCCAAGCATTTCGTATCCCATTCCAATAACGATGGGTTCTATTAGCACACTTAATCCAGATTGTTTGCTCATGTTTTTGCTCTACTACAACTCCATATTTCTTGCGCTTTGTGCAACTTGCGCATTTTTGACTTTAGTTCATAAGGAATTATGCATAACAACAGCACTGCGTACCCGCTGAACCAATAATCATAAGCCGCGCAAACGAAAAAGTGGGCCGAAGCCCACTTTCTTATAAATTCTTCTTTATTGTACTCGGTTACTCGCATCACAAAAAATATGACAAGCGAACAACGGTTTTTTATCATGTCACTTATTACAAAAAACGTAAAATAGTCACACAGCAAAAACCTGCTTTTGCGATCAAACAAAAGCACGCGTTAAGTCTTTGTTATTTAATACATAATCGCGCTCAAGTACATTATTCAGTCCTTACAAAAAGACATCAGCCAGCTTCACCTGACATCTAGCAGGCGTATGATAGGAGATTGAACCTTATATTTCAAGTTAATTACGCCTAATATGGCCTTATCTTTCGCGAATATCAGACAGATAGCGATTGGCTGTCCGGATAATATTGACTGGCAATCCGTTTCTTTCAGCGATCACCAAACCAAAAGAGCCGCCATTAACACCCGTTTTTAACTGGTACGTTGGTGACAAGGTTTTTTCATCAAACAACATTGCTGCATTGCTCACACATTGCTTGTGTTCGGCGTAAGACTTGAGGGGGGCAAGATGGGTGTTTACTATACCCAGACTTTTCCGCTTGACTAACTCGTCAATCATGGCCATTGCCAGCGCAGCCCCTTCTTCCGGGTCAGTTCCGGTACCAAGCTCATCCAACAAAAACAGGGATCGCTCACCCGCATGGACAAGTACCTCTTTCATGACTTCAACGTGCCCGGCAAACGTTGAGAGCTGGTGATACATACTTTGTTTGTCGCCCATATCAACCATAATCGTATCAAACCAGCCAAATGTACAATTTTTCTCGGCTGGAATATGCAAACCACACTGCGCCATAAGTTGTAACAAACCAACAGTTTTAAGTGCCACTGTTTTTCCACCAGTGTTCGGTCCGGTAATTAATATATACCGCCGCTCTTTATCAAGACAAAGACTTAAAGGAACAGGTGCATCAAGCTTGCCTTGCAAAAACTGCAAAATCAGCATGGGATGGTAAGCTTGCACCAGCTCTATATAGGGCGCATCAACTAACACGGGCGCGTGCGCATTCATTTGCTCACTGAGTTTTCCCGCCGAAAAAGCCATGTCAACCCAGGAGATTGCATCCAAAATCACATTCAGACCAGGAATATTCTCGCGAATTTTATCCGTTAGTTCGCGCAAAATACGCCGTTGCTCACAGTCAATCTGTTGTGTCAAGCGCTCCATTGCATTATTTGCCGCCATGCAAACCAGCGGCTCAACAAGCTGCTCAAGGCCACCGGCCTGACTCCCCTTGATAACACCTTTGACTTTATCAAGATGTGGGGTTTTAACCGCAATAACCGCACGAACCCCTTGCCACAGCGTTTTATATCCAGAAGCCACAAAAGGCTTTATACCGGGATCCAGACAAAACGCCTTTATGTCCCGTTCAACCTGGTCGCGTAAAGCAGCCAGCTCGGCGTTTTGCTGCAGCAATAAATCGGAAGCATCGTCACGCAGTCGGCCCGCATCATTAACCGTTCGGGAAATTGTTGCCATCAGAGTTTCACACACCAAAACAGGAGGCATGGAGGCAGGATACAAGTCGCAATGCAAATCAATTAAACGCCGCAACTCTTCTCCCGCGCGCAAGACCTGAAACACATGGCGTATCGCACGGGCATTTAGCGTACTGCCTGAAGGCGCGGCCTGACGCAAAGCCACTCGAATATCAGGTACCTCGCCCAAAAGCAGGTCGATTTTATGATCAAGGCAATGGCGGGCAACAGTTACCGAGGTCTGCATGGTTCTCGCGACGTCAATCGACGGCGCAGGCGCCAGCATCGACGCGGAGTCCGCGCCATAAGGCGTACAAGAAAAACGCTTTAACGCATTGCGAATATTATCAAAATCAAGTGATCGTAAATCAAAAGGCATTCTCTGGCTTCCCTGCAAAACCCATAACCGGCTTTTCTTTTCGCCAAAAGCGCATTAATTCATGTTTTTCGAGGGTAAATGTTTGCGTCAAATCCAGATGAAATGTCATCGATTTAATATCACCTCGCTTTAAATTCTGCAATGCAGGCAGAAAAAAACGCGCATCCCAATCGAGCCAATCATCGGATTGCGCATCCGCTATCACTATATGTGAAGCCGTTAAATCCTTATTCGACAAGCCAGAAGCCTCCATGCCAACTGACAATGCCAAACCTCGGCTGTACAAATCATTGCTCATCAACGAAAACGAAGATTGCCTAGCAACCCCGGGCTTCAGTTCTCCGCCTCCCCACAACCAGAGACTATTTATTTCCGGCTTCTTGCCCAGCGTACGCTTTTGATTGGTCACAGAATGATGCAATAACAATTGGATATCATTGAAAATTTTTCGCCACGCATGGCCAGTATGTGCCAGTGGAATATGCGCGGCAATATCTTGTCCCTGAATCAGGGACGGCGCAACCGGTGACACTGAAAAGCCTGACTCAGCGTAACAATACCACTGATCAGGACGGTAAAAGACAAACCGCAAACCGTCTGCCTGAAAAAAGTCATTTAGCTCATTGCAAAAATGTGTGGCCTCGGCTTTACTGAGATCAAAATCACTCGCTTGCACCAAATCAAGGTGGTCACGATTCGGCATCACAATAGCCGGACTGGCACAACATACCCATGAGTCAATCGGCTTACCGGATTCTGCCAATTGCATTGATGCACCCACACCCTGCGCGTTCCGATTATTCCCGCACAACAGTGAATTGATTAACGCATACCTGTCTGCATACTGGGCGGGTGAAACCGTCGCCTTGGAAAGTATTTTACGTAACGCTGGGAAATGCGCTTGCACACCCAGGGATTTAACCCTGGAGAAAAAATCGGGTATTACAAAAGTGGTCATATCTGGGGCTCAATACCTGGTAACGGAAAACGCCGATACCATATCAGAATTTACTTATACATGACCAGAAAATCCTGAAATCAGCCCGCTTAATAACCAGCAACAAGCCGTTTCCGCGTAAATCTTGCTAAAACGCGAATTTATGACGGATGAATTTGACCCAGTATAAGCCATACTGTAACTTACGACGTTTTTATCAATAGGCATCACCATGGCACGAAAGAATGACAGTCAACAGTTTGAAAAAGCCCTCGCCGAACTGGAAGAAATTGTCAACAACATGGAGCAAGGCGAACTCTCCCTGGAAGAGTCGCTTGCCGCGTTTGAAAAAGGCGTAAAACTTACCAAAGAGTGTCAAAAATCACTGAAATCTGTTGAGCAAAAAGTTAACAAACTTGTTGCCAAAGACAAAAGCCTTGAAATGGAGCCCTTTAACTCGGAGATAACGGATCAGTAATGCCGCAATTTGAGCAAACTCTGCAACACTACCAAGACGAAATCAACACGGCACTGTTACGTTTTCTGCCATCAAAAACACAGATCCCTCGAAAACTTCACGAGGCCATGCATTACGTTACCTTTAATGGCGGGAAACGTGTGCGCCCTGTACTGGTTTACGCCACCGGAGAAAGTTTAAACACGCCATTGGAAACACTGCATGCTGCTGCGGCCGCCATTGAAATGATCCATGCCTACTCACTGGTTCACGATGATTTACCAGCAATGGACGATGATGACTTGCGCCGGGGAAAACCCACATGTCATAAGAAATACGATGAGGCTACGGCGATTCTCACCGGCGATGCCTTATTAACTTTGGCTTTCGACATATTAAGTGACGCCACGCATCATCCAGCCCCAGCACAAAAACGCGTGGAGATGTTATCCCTGTTGGCCAAAGCCAGTGGCAATACTGGCATGGTCGGTGGCCAAGCCATCGACCTTGACGCAGTTGGAGTCAGTTTGACAATCGAACAACTCAAACAAATGCATGCCAAAAAAACCGGCGCATTGATTCGTGCCAGTGTGTTGTTGGGTGCAAGTGCTGCCAACGCCAACAAAACGCAAACCGATTGTCTGCTGACGTACGCAAACGCCATTGGCCTGGCGTTTCAGATTCGTGATGACATACTTGATATTGAAGGCGACACAGCTACTATAGGAAAAACGCAAGGTGCTGATATCGCCAAAAACAAACCCACTTACCCCGCACTTTTAGGGCTGGACGGCGCAAAACAAGCTGCACAGGAATTGCACGAGACGGCTTTGGACGCATTACAAAATTTTGACAAAAAGGCAGACACATTACGGCAATTGTCTGCCTACATCGTAAAACGGGATAAATAACAGCCTTGGAACGTCGTATATGCATATGTTTCATACATATAGCACAACAAAACTCCCCGAAAACAGGCGATAAAAATAGGTAAAAATGTTAACATTGATAAACTTGCACCCAATTTGCATAAATATCGCTCTTCGCCTGAAGTGACCGATCGAAATAGACAAACAGAAACAGGTAACACAGATTTACTCGCATGACAGACAACTCAACATACCCGCTTTTAGATACCATCAACAGTCCTGATGACTTGAGAGAGCTGTCTGAATACAAACTAACCGAGCTCGCCGATGAATTGCGCCAATTTGTGATCGAAAGCGTCGGTAAAACCGGCGGACACCTTTCATCAGGCCTGGGTACCGTCGAGCTTACCATTGCCCTGCATTACGTTTACAACACCCCGGACGACCGTCTGATCTGGGATGTCGGACACCAGAGTTACCCACATAAAATCCTCACCGGCCGGAAAGATCAAATGCATACCATCCGCCAAAAAGATGGGCTGTGCGGTTTCCCCAAACGCGAAGAAAGCAAATACGATACATTCGGCACCGGCCACTCGAGCACCTCCATTAGTGCGGCACTGGGAATGGCTTTATCGGCAAAACTGCAAAACATTGAGCGCCACGTAGTTGGCGTGATTGGTGATGGCGCATTAACCGGCGGTATGGCATTTGAGGCATTAAGCCACGCCGGCGCACTGGACACCGACATGCTGGTTATACTAAATGACAATGACATGTCAATATCACCCAATGTAGGTGGCTTGTCCAATTATCTGGCTAAAATACTCACCGGAAAACTCTATTCTCAAGTACGTGAAAGCAGTAAAAGCATACTCAAAAGTATGCCAACCATGCTTGAAATAGCCAGCCGTGCCGAAGAACATGTGAAAGGCATGGTCGTCCCTGGCACTTTGTTTGAGGAACTTGGCTTTAATTATATTGGCCCAATCGACGGTCACGATATCCCAATGCTAATTTCCACATTACGTAGCTTGCGCGAATTTAAAGGCCCGCAGTTCTTGCATATTGTCACCAAAAAAGGCAAAGGCTATGCCCCCGCAGAAGAAAACCCCTGCGAGTTTCATGGTGTAGGCCCTTTTGATCACAAATCCGGTTTACTTTCAAAGTCCAATACCGCGAATCCCACATATACCCAGGTATTTGGTCGTTGGTTGTGCGATATGGCCGAAATCGACCCGAAAATAGTGGCTATCACACCGGCAATGCGCGAGGGTTCCGGCATGGTCGAATACTCAGAAAGATTTCCCGATCGTTACTATGATGTCGGCATTGCCGAACAACATGCAGTCACACTGGCGGCAGGTCTTGCTTGTGACGGCATAAAACCAATTGTGGCAATTTACTCGACGTTTTTACAACGTGGATATGACCAGTTGATTCATGATGTTGCCATTCAGGACTTACCTGTTTTGTTTGCCATTGACCGAGCAGGTCTGGTTGGCCCCGACGGCCCTACCCATGCCGGTAGCTTTGATATCTCTTATCTGCGTTGTATTCCAAACATGATCATCATGGCGCCGTCAGATGAAAATGAATGCCGTCAAATGCTCTACACCGGCTACCTCCACAACGGCCCGGTTGCTGTACGCTACCCTCGCGGCAAAGGCCCCGGTGTTGCGGTAAAGCAAACCATGACAGAACTCCCCATGGGCAAAGCCGATATCCGCCGTAAAGGTGAAGATATTGCCATTTTAGCCTTTGGCCCGCTGTTAGCGCCGGCCCTTGAAGCTGCTGAAGAACTCAATGCCACCGTTGTCAATATGCGCTTTATAAAACCACTTGACAACAAACTCGTCATTGATATGGCTCATAAACACCGCATTATCATCACCATCGAAGATAACGCGGTTGCTGGCGGTGCCGGCAGTGGAATCAATGAGTTGCTTGCCTCTATGACTGACTCACCCGCAATTATCAATCTCGGTTTGCCTGATGCATTTGTCGAACATGGTGAACGTGATGTATTATTAAGCGATTGCGGATTGGACAAAGCCGGCATAATTGCCGCTGTTGACCAATTATCACCAAGTAAATTAGCTCAGGCACTACCGCTGGGCATTAATTCCTAGTAAAATACTCAATCATTATGACTGCAAGCTACACATTAAAAATCGTGACCGATTTTGCCGCCTCCCATGCGTTACGCAACTACGAAGGTGCCTGCCAACGCATGCACGGCCATAACTGGAAAGTCGAGGTCGAAGTGCTCGCCACCAAGCTGGATGAGGTTGGTATGGGCGTTGATTTTAAAGTCATAAAAAATGCCACAAATAAGGTGCTTGATAAACTCGATCATTATCATTTAAACGATATTCCACCATTTGATGAAATCAATCCCACGGCAGAAAATATCGCGGCCTATATTTACCATCAAGTTGGCAAGCTCATAAACAAAACTCACATAAGCGTCAGTGCAATTACCGTTTGGGAAACCGAGCGTGCCTGCGTACGCTATAGCAAATAAAATCAGGATTTCATAATGACTGTTGTTGATTCAACTACTGCGACCTCCGCAAACACAATGTCGCCTATCGCCGATGTGCAAAACAGTGAAGACACTCGAAGCATTGCCATAGATAAAGTTGGCATTAAAGATATTCGTCACCCAATAAAAGTGCGTGACCGTTCCGGCGGCGATCAACACACCATCGCAAACTTTAATATGTATGTGAACCTGCCGCACAATTTTAAAGGTACCCACATGTCTCGCTTTGTTGAAATTTTAAATCAGCATGAGCGAGAAATCACCGTTGATACATTTAAAGAAATGTTACATGAAATGACGGTTAAACTCGAGGCGGAGTCCGGCCACATTGAAATGCAATTCCCTTATTTCATCAACAAGGCCGCGCCCGTTTCCGGCGTAAAAAGCTTACTCGATTATGAAGTGTCTTTTCTTGGTGAATTCCATAATGACAAGCCAGAACTGACCATTAAAGTGATTGTGCCGGTTACCAGCCTATGCCCCTGCTCTAAAAAAATATCGCAATACGGCGCGCACAACCAACGCTCACATGTAACCGTTAGCGTTAAAACCTCGGGCTTTATGTGGATAGAAGAATTAATCGAGCTAATAGAGAGCCAGGCTTCCTGTGAACTATTTGGACTGTTAAAACGACCTGATGAAAAAGTAGTGACCGAAAGAGCCTACGAAAATCCCAAATTTGTTGAAGACATGGTGCGTGACGTAGCCGCACAGCTAAATGCTGATGCGCGTGTTACCGCTTATACGGTAGAATCAGAGAACTTTGAATCCATTCACAATCATTCGGCTTATGCCTATATTGAAAAAACCAAGTAGGCAAAAGGACAATTGCCACAACTCAAGCTGCTAAGGAGCTTATCTTTCATATAGCCGCAGGCCCAAGGAGAGCAAAATGAACGTGTTAATTACTGGGGGTACAGGGTTTATCGGTTCAGCGCTTTGCGCTCTCTTATTGGAAAAGAAACATGACGTAGTGGTTTTAAGCAGACACCCCGAAGCACTCAAAGCGCCCATTAAAGGTATTCGTGATCTCGTCCAGTTAGCGGATGATGTAAGTTTTGATGTTGTGATTAATTTGGCAGGGGAGCCCATCGCCAATAAACGATGGAGCAATCAACAAAAACAACGCATCTTAAACAGTCGCATAGCAACAACCCAAAAACTTATTGCCTATCTTGAAGCAACAGAGAAAAAGCCTGAATTGCTCATTAGTGGTTCTGCCATTGGCTATTATGGTGTTAATGAAACCGATGAAGGCATTGATGAAAGTGGATTAGGGGATGAAAGTTTTTCCAGCCAATTATGCCAACAATGGGAAACCGTTGCTCTGCAAGCAGAAACACTTGGAATTCGCACCTGTTTGTTACGTACAGGTATTGTGCTGGGTCAAGGTGGAGGCGCATTGAGTAAAATGCTGCCCGCTTTTAAAATGGGCTTGGGTGGAAGGATTGGTCACGGTAAACAATGGATGTCCTGGATACATCGGGACGATCTGATCGGGATTATTTTATATTGTATTGCGCATAATAACTTGAAAGGGGCGATTAATGGTACAGCTCCTCATCCTGTCACAAACCAGGAATTTGCAAAGACCTTGGGCAAGGTGCTTAAGCGTCGCGTCATTTTTCCCATGCCCAGCTTAATGATAAAAGGCTTAATGGGGCAAATGGGGGAAGAATTGTTGCTGGCAGGGAAAAAAATATTACCCGTAAAGGTATTAAATGCGGGCTACCAATTTAAGTATCAGGAATTAACAAAAGCCCTTTTAAATGTCACCTAGCAGAAGGATATTTCAGCCACTTTTCCACATCAAAATTGATATACTTGATGCACCTAAGCATGGATTAAAACCTTAGTTTGCAAACAAAAGCCGCATTATTCCCCAATTATTATAACTGAGGGGAACACAAAAAACAGATGATAATATATAATCAATGAGTTGACTATCAGCCCCCGTAGCTCAGCTGGATAGAGCAACCCCCTCCTAAGGGGTAGGTCGGACGTTCGAATCGTCTCGGGGGTACCAAACCGAGTCCCGCCTTGTTTTGCCAACACGCTTTTATGCGGCATTAAAACTCACACAATCACAACCGAGTTTTCACAGTTTCCAAAATCGTTCCGCACATATTTGTCCGCCGCCCAGTCATTTTCCCAAGATACATCATCAATTAAGTACCGAAACTGGTATTCCCGACCGGGCTTGAGATCCACAACAGAGGTAAAGTTGCCGTTTTTGAGTTTTTTCATGGCATGTGATTGGGTATTCCAGTCATTAAACTCCCCCACCAAAACCACTTTTTTTGCATTTTTTGCCGCTTGCTTTGGCACCTCAAAACTGACCTTACAAACGGGTTTGGATTTTAAGTATTTTTTCTTGATAGCCATACCGCACTCCTTGTTACATTTTCCAAATATCGCTGTTATATTCTCGCATTGTTCTGTCGGTTGAAAACTTGCCACTACTGGCCGTATTACTGATACTCATTTCTATCCACTTATCCTGGTTCAGATAAGCCTTTGAGACTTTTATTTGTGTATCAACATAACTTCGAAAATCCGCTGCGGTCATCCAGGGGTCATCAGGATCGCGGATTGATCGACAAATTTCATTAAATATGCCGCACTCAAACTGGTTAAAATGGCCATTTTCCAATAAATACATCACCTCCCTAAAATCCTCATCCGCGTCAATAATAGCGGAAGGATCATAATGTTTTTGCACCTGAGGCACCTCTTCGGCTGTTAAACCAAATAAAAAGAAATTGTTGTCCCCAACTTCTTCTCTAATTTCAATATTTGCACCATCAAGCGTGCCAATTGTGATTGCACCGTTCATCATAAATTTCATATTTCCAGTCCCGGATGCTTCTTTACCCGCGGTAGATATTTGTTCCGACAAATCGGTTCCCGGTGCGATAACTTCCATTGCGGTAACGCAATAATTCGGAATAAAAGCTACCTTCAAATATTTACTCACATCTGTGTCGTTGTTAACAACGTCAGCCACGTTATGTATGAGTTTGATAACACGTTTGGCAAAACGATAGCCTGGGGCTGCCTTACCACCAATTACAATACAGCGAGGCACAATATTCTCCAGTTGCCGGTGTTTGATTTTGTTGTACAGATAAATGATATGCAAAACATTCAATAATTGCCGTTTGTACTCATGAATCCGTTTAACCTGTACATCGAACATCATGCTTGTGTCAACAATGATTCCGCAGTCGGTTCTGATTAACTCGGCCAATTTTTGCTTTGCCTGCATCTTCGCATCTTGCCAGTCAGACTTGAATTGTTTTTGCTTTTTAAACGAGTGAAGTTTTGACAACTGAGTCAAATCGGTTATCCAATCAGCACCGATTTGTTTGCTGATCAAATCCGAAAGCACGGGATTAGCCCATGCCAACCAACGCCTCGGCGTCACCCCATTGGTTTTATTCGAAAACTTTTCTGGCCAAAGTGCGTAAAAATCAGCGAACAGCCCGCCGACAAGCAATTGTGTGTGCAACGCGGCAACACCGTTAACTGAAAAGCTGCCGATGATGGCCAGGTGTGCCATTCGAATACTGCGCTCTCCCTGTTCATCGATAATCGACATTCTTCTTTGCCGGTCAATATCACCAGGCCAGTGCTTGGCCACAAGAGAAAGAAAATGGGCATTTATTTCGTAAATAATTTCCAATAGTCGCGGCAGCAACTCTTCAAACAAACGTATCGGCCAGGTCTCCAGCGCCTCGGGCAACAAAGTATGGTTAGTGTAAGCCATTGTACGCGTGGTGATATCCCATGCCTGATCCCACGCCATTTTCTTTTCGTCCAGCAATAATCGCATCAATTCAGCCACCGCCAACGTGGGATGGGTGTCGTTCATTTGAAAACAGTTATTCTCCCCGAATGTGGAAAAATCATTTTGGTTAAGCCTTTCCCAACGACGAAAAATATCCTGTAAACTGGCGGAGGCCAAAAAATACTGTTGCTTCAAGCGTAATGCCTTACCATTCTCACTGCTGTCGTTGGGATATAACACCATGGTAATATTTTCAGCTTCATTTTTTGCTGCCACAGATTCAGGATAGCTACCCGCATTAAACTCACCCAAATCAAACTCGTCTGTGGCAGATGCCGACCATAGACGAAGCGTGTTGACCGTATTGTTTTTGTATCCAGGAATAGGTAAATCGTATGGCACTGCTAGAACATCATGAGTATCAACCCAGCGGCAGCGAAGTGCCCCGTCCTCACTGGTGTAAAATTCGGTTCTCCCGCCAAAACGCACCCGCTGGGTAAATTCCGGGCGCACGATTTCCCAGGGGTTGCCATTGCGTAACCAGTGATCGGGGTCTTCAACTTGCTCACCGTTAACAATATGCTGACGGAACATACCGTATTCGTAACGAATTCCGTATCCCATTACCGGCAGTTGCAGCGTTGCACAACTGTCGAGAAAACACGCAGCCAGACGGCCTAAGCCACCATTACCAAGGCCGGCATCATGCTCTTCTTCGGCGATGGTTTCGAGCGAAATACACAGCTCCATCATGGCCTTTTCAATATGCGATTTGACGCCCAAATTTATCATGGCATTACCAAGTGCGCGCCCCATTAAAAACTCAAGAGACAAATAATAAGTGCGTTTAACGCCTTTATCCCGATACAAATCACGAGTCGCATTCCAGCGTTCAAGCAAACGTGATCTGAGTGTCAGTGCAAGTGCCTCATATTTGTAGTGATTGGATCGACAGTATTTATCCCGTCCTAATGTGTGGTTGAAATACGCACGAAAATCCTCGCGCAGACTTTCTGCGTCCATTCCCAACGGAGGTAGGTCGGTAAGCCCAACATCGGGAATGCATATTGCCGCATCGCGCACTGACTTATCGCTGTTACCTGAATCCATCTACAAACCTCTTATGTTAAATACGTCAAATAATCTATTATCTTAGTCGAAATATTGTCGCATCATATGGAAAAATGTCACTGTAAATAAAAAGCCGACGCTTATTGATAAGGAAGCACTGAATTAATATAAGCGTGTAAAATGAAAACAAGGCAAAACAAACGAAAAGGTGCGGCGTTCACACAGACAAGGTTCGCTAAAATGCATTTATCAACATTCCCTTAAATTTACGAAAAAATAAGGCATATGTCAGGCCAAAACCCATCATCGCAGGTGAGCAGAACCAACAAGAAATAGCTAACAAGCCTGATTCAACGGCAAAAACGAAGATAAAGACAAGAACACCACCGGCAGGCATTCAGCGGCACAGGTACTAAAGGGGCCTACTGGATATCCTCATAATTCATCACCTGAAAATAGATCATCAACACCCCAAGTGCCAACACGATAAGCGAAAGCGACAAGACTCTTTTAAGTTTACGCCTGCGTTCGTAGCGAGCAATTAACGCCAGCTTTTGATTTTTATCCATTCTCGCAATCTCCCCATAAATACCAGCAAAGATTGTATCAGTTAAGCTGAAAAATAACTATTGCTCACTCTTCCAGTTTTACCATCAAAAAAACACCTTATTGTGATGCAATTTTGAAAAACCATTCAATCATCGAAGCCCAACAATAATAGCTTATCTGCCTCGGTTACATTTTCATTTTCCGTGGATTTTGACATAAAAATAAATAAGCGGCATCAGTTTTTTTTATCAGATGAGTGTAAGCAACAGATAAGAAAAAAAGCGCTAACATGTATTAAAGAAAGCTTGAAAATATACCCGCAACACCCAATATATTTACTATAAGAGGAATTATGTACAACAATATTTTCGGGGAACAAAACGAAGTAAAACAATCAGGAAATCGATTAATTCTATACTGATATACACAGGTTTAAAATAGCTGTTCCTGGATTACAAATTGCATTTTATATGCTATAAATTAGTTAAGCGATGTTGCATTTATTCGATAAAATAAATTAAAGGGCGTGAACAATCAGATCAATTTTTTTGGCTTCAATTTTGATTTTTTCATCGATGGCAAAAGTTATAAGTAAGGTGTAAGGTTGGCAAATTAAAAATAGCGAAAATCCATAAAAGATCTAAAGATGGGTAAATAAGTAAATATAGGAGAGAACGACATGAAAATCTGCACAAACTGTGGCTACGAAGGAAAACCTGTAAGACAAAAATCAGGGGCCTTGGCAATTCTCGCTTTTACACTGTTAATTGTAACCGGATGGTCTTTGGCAAGTCAGCTATTCTGGATCACATTACCATTTTCAGCGATTTCAACCGTGCTATTTCTTTACTGGTTCTTTACCACAAAATGCCCCGAGTGCAAGTCCATATCCATGGTAAGAAAATCAAGCCACAGAGGAAAAGCCTTTCTGGAAAACCCTCACACGCCAACCAGTAATGTTGTGTTTAGCAGAAGAAACCCAGAAGCTGATATCTATATTAAAGAAAAGGCATAACGCTGCACAGCAATTCATAATGTCAACTGATGTTTTTTAATTGCTGCACATTAGCCATAACAGATAAAGCCGGCATTCCCATTTGCAAAATGGAGATGTCGGTTTTTTCTTTGAATTCGTCAACATTCGCAAAACTATGCACTTGATTATCCAGCCTTTTTCTCCTTACCTGAATTAATCACAAGATCAGCGCTCCCCTACTGTCAATCCTGTTCGGGAACGATACGCAATTTATCTAATGTGTTGCTATTTCTGGCCGATAACACAAACACAGAATATTAATTCGGAAAACATCGACATTTCATTAATTTATAGACGGACGGTTTAATGTCTGAGCCTTTTTCAGCTGTCATTGTTGATGATAGCAACGATAAAAACCTTATTCGCCTACTCAAAACAGGCCTTGGTATCAGCAATGTCAAAAAATGCGCCACGACCATTGAAGCGCTGGCGCTTATTCAAGGTAATGCAAATATCAGCATTATTTTTATTGATTATGAAACCACGCTGGCGCGCACTTTTGCTTTTGTAAAAGAAGCTAAAGAAACCGGAAAATGCAAAGACACCCGCTTTTTCCTCATGGCGAACGAATCCAGCCAAACGTTTCTGGCTGAAGCATCACAAAGCGGCATATCCGCGTTTATACTCAAGCCATATAACGATAAAAAATTGCTTAATAAAGCAAAAAAGATTCTCCCCCCGATAACAAGCAAAAAACCAAATCGGCTCAATTTACTCGATTCCATCGAGGCAAGGCTACGCTACAAAAACAAGGAAATAATCGGCACTATTGAAAATATTAATGACAAGGGATGTAGCATAAATACTGTAAAATTCGGCCGTATGGGAGCGGAAGTCTATGACACTATCACCATTAGAATTGATTTTGAAAAGGAGAAACTGGGAGTCAATGCCGAGATCATAAAAATAGAACAGGACTTGTCAAAAGACACCAAGGCTGTCACAACCACATTTAAATTCAAAAAGCCGAATGAAGAAAATGCAATGCAATTTGCCAAATTCTGGGCCCATATTCTCAAAGAACGGGGTTCTTAAACCGTAACCCCAAGATCACCTTACCCCCCCCCTTAGCCCCCTTAGCCAGAGTACGATTCAAATAATATCGGCTTATTCCAGGTCATCACACTCATCACAGTCATCAAACAAGGTTTTGTCTTCCGTTCTTCTTCCGGATCTGTTGGGGTAACGCTCCTTTTCATGGTTAAACAAAATCTCCAAACTCAATTTATAGCGATTAAATGCATTTTGATAGCGCTCGGCATCTGGATACAAGGTATTAATATAATCAATTAAAAGCGATACCGGAAGTGCCACCAACGAACTCACAATGGCGACGGCAGCTCCGGCCTTGATATCACCACCTTCACTCAGCGCCAGAAAAAAACCAGCAAAGGTGCCAATAATACCCAGTAAAATTACCATAAATGGTGCACGATTGAGAACAGCAGATACCTTGTTCATAGAAAAGGAACGCAGCACCGTTGAAAAATATGGGTTATTATCAAGCGCAATGTGTGTAATGATTTCATAATCCGGTGCTTGATCGTAATTCTGACCCTTGATTTCACTTGCCGTCAGATCAATCATGTTTTGCACGCCTTCTTGAATGCCAAATGCGCCATCAAGAAATGAACCTTGTTTTTTTGCCTTTATTTTTTTCTCCGCCAGAATATCTTCTGTTTCCTCAATCAGTTTGGATGCCTGTCCGGCCAACTGCCGCGACTCCATTTTCAAGCGCTCAGCCTCTTGAATTCGCGCCCTTAACACAGGCATATACGCGCTTTCCTTGGTGTACATGGATACGGGTACTGTCATTACATTTTTTGCAATGGTCGGGTCAAAATTAGCGGATATGGCGACCTCGGCCTGCTCCTGGAAACTGTTTTCAAAACGGATACTTCGCAAGCTGTTTTGCGATTTTTTCTTGTACTCAAAGACAGAATAATAGAAGGCCATACAAAACTGATTCAATGCCTGAATTTTGTAGTGCAAACTAAACTTGAATAATACAAAAACAATAAATACAGCAATTATCAGCAGAATAAACAGGCTGCCAATTTGCTCATTGGTCATGGAAATACCTCGATAATAGGTAAACCCGAAAGCAGCTGAAACAATGACTAAAAATAATAATTTAAACATAATATCCCCAGTTGTTAACTTCAAATACTGACTATTCAATTCAGCGACCAGGTTAATCCAGTTTCATTTGAAACTGGAGAACAGCCGCCTGCTCCTGACTACAATCGTATTTTATACAACGCGCCTTTTTGCCAATTAATTCTTTTGGTACCGGTCTGGCATTCAAAAAGCCTTTTGCTGAAATACCCATATCCTTTTTCAACATATCTCGATACGGAAAATCTGCCATTGTCGGATCATTGAATATAAAATTGAACATAGCCAAGGCACGTTCATTACTTAATTTGATATTAAATTTTCTTGCTTTTTCTGTTTCTTCCGAGCCATCATTAATGTCAATATAACGTCCTTTGTAAACAGGTGAGGTCAGCCCAGTAATATTTAGCGATCCAATCTGTTTTGCTGCATCCTTGTTGCCATATATACTTTTCGCATAATTTGGAATCATAACCCTGAGCACTGCCTTCATTTCATCAGTCAATTCACCACGTCCGCGCTTAAAATAAGATTGCTGAAAATGCAATTTTACCTTTCCTGTTTTATCATCCACTTCAACAGCACCGGCATCAAAATTACGGAAGTTCTCCTTAAGTTGAGCAACGATTTTTTCCCGGGCTTCCTTAGCTTTGATGAATTTGGTTAATTCCGTCTTCAACTTTCCAGCTTGTTCTTTTTGGCGACCAAGTTCTCTCTCAAATGCATTCCCGGCCTGTGCCAACGCCCTGTCTTGTTGATTGATGAGGCGCTTTTTATTTTCACCCAATGCCTTGGCGAATGCGGTTTGCGCCTTGGCAAGCGCCTCCTGGCTTTTCGCAATTTGATCAGCACTTTGCGTCCTCAACGCGTCATTAAAGTTTTTCTGCGCCTGTGCAAGCAAGCTTTCCTGATGAGCTTGCGCCGCGGCCTTTTGGGCTGCCAGTTGTTGCGCAAATTTACTCTCCGCTTTTGCCAAAACAGATCGGGCTTGGGCTTTAAGTTGTTTCTCTTTATTTTTCAGCGATGCTTTATAAGTTTGCTGCGCAGCCGTCAATGCATTACGTTTTTGTGATTCAAGCGCATGCCTTTGATCTGCCATAGCCTGAGCGTGAGCATTTTCTGCTGCCTCAAGAGCGGCTTGCGTTTGTGCTATCTGGTGTTTTTCTTTGGATTCCAAAGCGGCTTGATATTCTGCTCTGGCTTTTTGCAGTGTTTGTTGCTTCTGGCTTTCCATTGCCGCCTTCTGTGCAACCAGGGCATTTGCATAATCGCGTTTCACCTTTGACAGCGCCTGGTATTTTTCCTGGGTCAAGGTGTTTTCTTTTGAGACAAGCGCTTTTTGATAAGCGGCCTCGGCTTTTCTGAGTTCTTCTCTTTTTAATGTTTCGAGCAGTGTCTTCTGATCCAATAATGCCTGTACATGGGCCTGTTTCGCCGCAGCCAAGGCTGTTTTCTTTTCCATCGTGAGTCGAGACTGCTTAGACTTTAATGCGTCCTTATATTCCTGTCTGGCCTGCGCCAGCAATACCTGTTTTTGCTGTTCAAGTGCATTTTTTTGCGAAACCAAGGCTTTTTCATAGTCCGACTTGGCCTTGGATAAAGCGGCAAAGCGCTGCTGGACAAATACTGTTTCTTTGTTTTTCAAGACTCTATCGTAGGCTTTTTTCGCCTCGGTTAACTGCAATTGTTTTTGTTCTTGAAACGCTGTTTTTTGCTCTAGCAAGGCTTGTGCATGTGCTTTTCTTGCCTGATTTAATGCTATTTGCTTTTCTCTGCTTAACTGGGTTTTCTGTGATCTGACTGCATCTTGATATTCGCGACGTGCCTGTTCTAGCGCCCGCTGTTTTTCGGACTCCAAGGCGTTTTTCTGCATGTTTAATGCACTTGAGTATTCCTGCCTAGCCTTGCTTAAGGCTGCTCTTTTTGCCTTGACAAGCATTTCTTCCCTGGACTTAATTGCATCATCAAAATCCTGCTTGGCCTTCATCAAGGCTGTGTGTTTTTGTTTCTCATAGGCATTTTTCTGGGCAGTTAAAGATTTGGCATATGCCATTTGTGCTTTTTCAAGCGATTTTTGCTTTTCTTTTGCCAATGTCATTTCTTTTGACGACAGTGCTTTCTTATACTCGGCGTTTGCCATTTCAAGTTCACGCTTGCGCTGATTTTCCATCGCATCTCTTTGCGCCAATAAGGCTTTGTTGTAGTCCTCATTGGCTTTCTCGAGGGTTCTTTGTTTTTCAATGGCAATTTTCTCATTCTTCAACTTGATGGCACGGTCAAACTCCCGCTGAGCTTTGGCCAACTCCTGACGTTTTTTATGTTCAAGCGCGGTTTTCTGATCGGTAAGGGCCTTGTCATATTCCCGTTGTGCTTCTCTGAGTTCTTGTTGCTTGATTTTCGTTAACTCGACTTCCTGGGATTCAAGTGCAGTTTTAAGTGCCTCCTGGGCAAGCTTTAATGCCTGTCTTTTTTGTTCTTCCAGTCGCGTTTGTTGAGCGACGATAAGTTTTGCATGTCTTTCCTTGGATTTAGCCAGGGCTTCCTGCTTTTGTTTTTGCAACTCTTTTTCCCGCTTTGCCACAGTTGCTTTATAGCGGTTTTTTGCTTCGATCAAATCCTGCTTGCGTTTGTCTTCCAGTTGCTGGCGTTTTTTCGCATTTTGATCTTCTATCGTCACCACCAGGTCTTCGTATTGCGCCGAGGCTTTGGCCTGTTCCATCGCCAACATTTTGGTAAACTTCTCTATCAAGGCTTTAGCTTGTGCCTCCTGACGTTTTTTGATTGATTCCAGTGTCAAGTTAGATTCACGCGCTAAGGCTTTTTTTCTTGCCTGCTCTAATTTTGCAACTTCGATCTGTTCAGCAATATCCTTGATTTGCTCCTCTGTTTCTTGTTTAACTTCAAAAATTTCCTGACTGGAGTACAACATAAACACAAGCGCAAGTACCGCAAACAAGTCGATTAAAGGCACCAGTGCTTCTGATGTTTGTGAGTTTGTATTTGTGTTTTTTTCTGAAAGCATGCCCGAATAACTCCAATGGAAGACATGCGATTATAAATTGCTTTCTCATGCAAACATGAGGACAGCATCACGGTTCCAACGGATCTAATCCACAAGATACGGCACTAATTGACCACCACAGGCTAAAGGGGCGTGTCGATTAAGAAGATAAAAACAGGCACATAACGAGAAATACGCGGCCATTAAATTGGCCGCTGTGGTCTACAGCACGAAAAGCTGGTATCTAATAAATAGACTGCGAAAAAAAGCCGCTATCACATTACAGCTTAATAGCGGCCTTGGAGTTGAAAAAAAAATAAAAGCTTAGCCTCGATTCAAGGTATTTGTGTCAGTATGGTCAAATGATTTACCGTAAATATCAAGTACCATGGTTTCCGAATAAGTAAGCTGATTGCCATCAACACAGATACGATGAGAAAAGGCATTTGTGCGTGCATTGTCTTGCATAAATGGTGATTGAATAATCCCCCAATCTTTATTATCAACAGCCGCTTTTACTTCCAACACAACCATTGTGCCATCGATCTGCGGTTTACCGCCGGCGAGCAAACAAACGCCGCGGGGAATTGTTAAGGAGTGCATGACAACATCTGTTTTAGGATCCCACATCCAGTAACCAGTTTCATTGTGAAATACCTCTTTTGTTGTCTTTTTGCTGACAAGCTGATAATAACGCAGCACAGACAACGTTTGCGACTCTGCATTTGTTACCTCACCAATCGCTTCAAACAGAATGCGTTCAAAGTAAGGTGTTTCTTCTTTGCCATCCGGCTCGGGGGAAACATCCGTTCCTTTATCACCCTCCCAGTTACCGACGAGGCCCGCTAACGGGCCATAATCAACCCCATGAATTACCTTACTCATTTTGCCTCCTTTCGCTGAAATAGCGCAGATACGCTGTTAATATGTGTCTTCTACAATATATTAGAGCACAAATAATATGACGACATTACCATTATTCTGAAGTATATACTGTGCCATCATCAAAAAAGCCAGTTTTTGCCTGGGCACGACTGTCTTCAGAATAGCCGGGTGAATTCACCTTGGCACTAATATCAATCCGTTTATCAGGAATTCCGACTTGTTTTTACTGGTGAAATACTCCCGGTTCCTTAACGCCTGAATGCAGCCAATACTCATGGTGCCGGCGAAACAACGGCACTCACTGTACAGTACAGCATCACATTAAAAACTGGACAGGTATTTTTTGACATCAGCGCGCGCCTCGACGGACAAAAGCGAAGGCTTACTGTCGGCCATATCAAAATACGATTTTGCCTTTTCTTTATCCCCTTTTTGAAGGTAGGCTTTTCCCAAATGATAGGCAATAGTGGGATTCTGGTTTAATTGAATGGCTTGATGGTATTTTTTAAGGGCTAACTCGAGCTCACCTTCTAAAAAATGTATCTGACCAATCGTGTCTTTTATTTGCCAATTATCCGGAGCCTGTTTTTCGGCTGATTTTGCGACACGCATTGCTTTTTGATATTGTTGAACAGCAATATACCCACCAGCCAAATTGTTTAAAAACACCGGGGAATCAGGAAATACATTCAAGGCAGCACGGTATGTTTCAATCAGTGGCTTATAAGCCTTCATTTTTTTGTATGTGTCACCCAACATCAAATAATTAATTGACCTCTTCGGTGCAATCGCAATCGCCTTTTTATATAAAGTAACTGCTTGCTTGAAATCACCGGATTGTCGCGCAGCTTTTGCCTGAAGCTCATACGGCTGACTTAAGTCAGGAAAATATTTGGACCAGCGCTTTATGGTTTTTAGAAACCGTGTTTGATCCGCTTTCATCAAATAGGCATTGGCCAATTGCCCATACACAACAGCCTGACGCGGATTGATGGCCAGGGACTTGGTGAAATACCCAATTGCTTTCGTTGGTTGGGTAATTGAAATCAAGGCAAGGTGATTCAAGGCTTTGTAATAACGGGGATCAATCGACAAGGCCTTTTCAAACAACCCTTTGGCCAAGTCATTATTTTTTTCAATATAGGCAATTACAGCTTGAAAAAAATAGCCGTCAGGAAAATCGGGGTGTGTTGATACTAACTGCTTTGCCAGTTTTCCCGCATTCTCAAGTTTTCCCGTTTTTATTTCGTATTGCAATAGCTTGTCCCATGCGCTTCGCGCATTCCCATCCGCTTTCACCGCTAGTGTATAGGCTTTTCTTGCCAGCGAAGGCTTGTTGGTAAACACCGCCAAGTCACCCTGTAACATATGGGCAGACGCGGATGTGGGCCATTGGGCAAGATATTCTGTTAATAAGGATTCCGCGCGGGAAAACTGCTTTTGCATTATATAGACACGAGCCAGAGTCAAATGGGCTGATTTGAATTGCGGGTTCTCTTTGATCAGACGGGTCAATATTTTTTCAGCTCCAGCCGCCTTCCCTGCGCTTGACAACACAACGGCCTTTAAATAACGAAAACGCTTATCTGTCGGGTACGCGTCAAGAATACGATTAACACGTTGCGTTGCTTCATCATAACGCCCCAATGTCGCCAACAATTTAATCAACGCAGCTTCGACCGGGAAATTAGAGACTTGGCTGCCAAGCAGTTCATCGATTAAGCCATTTGCTTTTTTCACTTGCCCCATAGAAAAATAAGAGCTGATCAATTGCAGCTTCGCTTCTTTTATATCGGGGTTTAGGCTGGATACCCTACTCATATAACGATTACCCAGGCGTTGCTTGCCTATCTTTAAGTAGGCGGCGCCTAACAGATAGTTTCCGGTAAGGTCTTTGGGTTTTAGCCGTAACAATTGCTTCCCGGACTGAATGGCCTGGTCGATATTGCCAGCCACAAAATACGCCTGGGTCAATAAACGTAGCGCAAAAGGCTGAGTTGGAATAAGATTTTCAGCACGTTTTAATTGTCGAATTGCTGAAGCCGTGTTTCCCAAGGCAAGGTCCACATAGGCCAACAAAGTAATGGCCGCATAATAATCAGGATTTTGCCTTAAAAAATTCTGAATTTCGGTTTTAGCATACGGATAGCGACTTTGTTGTTGGGTTTTTACAATGGCCACAGCATGATAATATTGCTCAAGCCAGGCTGTGGCAGGCGGCACAATACTGACAATTTTCTCGTACTCCAGTATTGCCTTTTTATTCAGATCCCTTTCATAAACACGCGCTAACCAGAAGCGAACCGAAATTGAATCCGGCGTTATTTCCAGGGCCTTTTTTGCACTCGCCCGAGCGCGCGTTAACTTGTTTTGCTTGATTTCAGTGAGAATTAAGCCGAGGTAAAACCCTGCCTTTATCGAATTGTTATTGCGGTAATTTTGGATCGCAGCTTGCCAATAAGTTTCAGCCTGGTTCCATTGCTGGTTGGCCATTGCTTCTGCCGCTGCGCAAGCATTTAACAACGGATCATCTTTGTTCTTCTGTAAATTATTTCGACAACTTGAATCCTTGGAAATGGAATTATCCCAGGGTTTAACAGTTAATATTGCATTGATTTCGGCATCATCCAAGGCACTGGAAGGCCTGTCGATTGAAATACTGTACGCCATTGACGGAACAAGTAATAAAATAAAAAACAACTTGCCAAACCTGTCAATTACCCCTTCCATAATAATCCTCCTTGCATACGAAAAACGGGCTGATAATCAGCCCGTTTTAGTGTAACAACAAAAATGCAATTATGCTTTTTTATGTTTTCTGCGGTAGCCTGCAAATCCCAAAGCACCGGCACCTAGCAAAAACAAGGTACTTGGCTCTGGCACATTAGCACCTGGTACGTCAGTGACAATAGGCGCTTGAGTAACCGTTACAACGCCTGGATCGGTAAATGTAAAACCGGTGACAAACGCATTGGGGTCAGCAGGGTCAAGCTGGGCATCAACTTCAATGCCCTTCACTGTTAAGCTGGTAATATCACCCAGGTCAGTCAAGTCATGTGGTACACCTGCTTGCAGCCCATCACTTGTACTACAATCGTGTACTACGCTGCCATTGACAATCAAGTCATAGCAGTCATCACCCACCGCTGGCAAAGTAATCGAGGCAAAGGCAGGGCCTCCTGACACTTCGTAGTCATAACCTGTGGCGTATTCTGGGTCAAACCACCAGGTAACGTCTGGCACGACCTCTACGTCAGGAAACACCCAAACACCATCACCAGGTTCTAAATCGGCCGGCATAAGGGGAATTTCCACATCCAAACCCTCGAGTGGATCGGCGGAGTCAGCGGTGTACAAGGTAATGGCGCTGCCAAAGTCATATTCGATCGTGGTACTGGCAGACACAAACTCCTCACCGTCACCCCCAACAAACTCCCCGACAACACCCCCTTCACCGAACTCCTGAACATATGCGGTCAGTGCGGCTTCGCTTACCTCGTATTCAGATAAAAACGCCTCAAGAACTAACTGGGAATCCTCCAGATCAGCTATGCTAGTAAAGAAATCCTCTAATGCAATCGCATCGGCTTCTGTGTCGCCAATTATATCTTCAAACAGCAAAAAATCATAAACATATTCTAATAATACCCAAGGCGGAAAACTGTCTGGCATCGCCAAAGGTTCGGGCTCAGTCACAAATAGCGAACTCGCATCAAACAACTGCACAACAGCAAAGTCGTTAAAACTGGCACCGTCATTGCTTAAAAAATTGGCATCAAAACTGACGATATCCCCTGCTTGGGCTTGAAACGAATCTGTTAAAACCACCGAACCAATCGTGCCACCAAAAACGGAGGTATCAACACCACCAGGGCCAATGCCACCGCCGAGTTCGCCTCCAACGAAATTATTATTTTGTGTATCGATAAAACCAAAGGTATCACCAATGGTCGGAGAAACACCCAATATTGCAGAGGAGAAATCACTGGAACCGTACTCCGTCCACCCTGTCGGGAAAACATCAAACTCAGTAACCGACACGCCACCGGGCAACTGCACGTTGTCAATTGCCAGTGCCGAGTCAACGGAAGTATCACCCACATCACTTACCCAAAACGCCAGCATGTAGTTGCTGAGTGCTACGCCATCAGGAAACACGTAACTGGAGTTAACCCAGCCCGTGGCTCCGCCGGGTACACCACCAAAGGCAACTGGGCCATACTCTACCCCGTTCAGAAAACCGGCATTATTCGGAGCGGCCGAAATATCAAAGATATCACCCGGGACAGAATAGCCGGTTGACAGCTCAGTCAAGATTGTATCCGCGCTGGTGGCAGGAAGCAGGGGATTATCATCGCCCGGCACACCAAAATCCGCTGCTTGCGCGTTTACGCTGACAAAACCCATTGCCAGCATCAACAAGGATAATTTAAATACCCGCCTTTCATCTCGCATTGTAGCCTCCGTATTTTCATACTTATATATCATTTGCGTTTCTTTGTTGTTTTTCTTTATTTGTCTTTTTTTGTATCTGTATTTCTCATAACAACAAGGTTTTTCTGATTATTCACACATCTGTATCAAGAAAAGGCATTTTTTATACCAAGATTATAATTCATTGTTTATATTACTAAAAAAAAAATTACTACTGTAAGCCATTAAAGATATGTAAAGATTTTCGACAAAGAAAACCGGAAGCTGATTTTATTCACGCGTCCAACTTGTGGATCTACCAAAAAGCGAAAAACCGATATACCCTCTAACATCAAGCGTGTTGCCCCCCCTCCAGCGTCAGAATACTGGAATAGGTTTTTCCGTTCTGAGGGTCGTAAATCTGCCCCCCTCCCATTCACCGTCTCCGCTATAGCGAAACCCCTTGAGTATATCCAGATCAATTAATGGTGCCTTCCGCAAACTTTTCATCGGGTTGTTGATATCGATTTTGGGCTTGCCGAGCAGACTTGCATCTACATCGTCGGCCTGTGTGTACAATGGGTTTTTTAGCCAGACAATCTTTCCACAATACATATTACCGCAACGGTATATCGCCACCCGCGACTTGCCTTCTGCCGTTAACCATTCGCCGAGAATATCATCGGCATTGGCGGCAAACACGGGACCGGCAATCAAACAAGCGAAGAATAATGATAGAAATTTTAACAAAATGCGCCTCCTCTGAAATTAGCACACCTGCTGTTGCTGCCAAAGCAGGCACACGTTTCACCGAAACCCGATCAAACAACGTGCATCTCGTTGCACCCAGGCCATACATCAACTTAACGCCGAAAAAAGCCGCCTCGCTGCTAGCAACAACCCGGAACTACACGCAAAAACTACAACATCATTTTTCAAGTATCACAGTAACTGATAAACTAAGCTGACTTTGATTCAACGAGATAGCAAAATATTAACGCATCTAAAGTAGATAAAGTGCATTCGGGTAACTGCGTTTTTGCTTCCCTGAACGAATGCGTAACCAAGTAAATACTTTGTTACGCCTACTCCACACATGAAACAGCTTGTTACCCGCTGTTTACTGTTACACTTTTAAAATAGACGATTTTCCGGGAGATTGTTAGTGAATAAACGAAAACTTGTATCATTCCTTTTTATTGCGATTCTTTATCCGTCACTTGCTTTTTCAGCAAGCATTGACAAGGAAGCGGCAGAAAAATATGAACAAGCGCTCGTTGCCCAACAAAACAAGGAAATCAAAACCGCCATTATACATTTGAAAAATGCGCTGCAAATTAACAATAATTATATTGCCGCACATATTCTGCTGGGCAAGCTATACCTTGAACAAAACCAAGGCGCACTTGCGGAAAAAGAGCTGGATAAAGCCAACGCCCTGGGCGCTGACCGCTCATTAACTGTTATACCGCTGGCCAAATCCTATCAGCAACAATTTAAATACAAGGATGTTATCGAAAAGATTTTTCCGGTTGGCTATTCACGATCTATATCAGCACAATTGTACGTTCTTCAAGGCCAGGCGTATAACGCACTAAAATCCTTCAAGGACGCCGAAGCAGCATTTATTGAAGCGCAAAAGCTCGACCCGGATTCGGTTGACGCGCCATTGGGTTTAGCCGCAACGTTTCTTCAACAAGGAAAATTCAGCAAGGCAAAAGCATACCTCAAACAGGCGCAAGCACTGGGGCCGTCCGACCCGGAAGTCTGGTACATACAAGGATCAATTTTTCATGCCACAGGCGATCTTGAAAAAGCCGAAAGTTATTACAGTAAAGTCATTGACGCAAAGCCCGATCATATCAGTGCGCTGGTTGCCAGGGCAGGTGTTTTTATCGATCAGCAAAAAATCGACCAGGCTTACCGGGATGTCACCAAGATCCGAACGCTGAACCCCAAGGATCCTCGAGCAGCCTATTTTCAGGCTGTTTTATTGGCCAAAAACAAGGATAACAACGGCTCAAGAAAAGCACTGATGGAAGCCAGCGGCATCATCGACAGCTTGTCAAAAGAAGCCATATTGCATCATTCTCCCAGTCTGCTGCTTGCCGGGCTGGTTAAATTCAGTCTCGGTGAATATGAAAGCGCAGAAGATTATCTGAGCAATTATGTTCGTCTTTATCCACATAACCCTAGCGTGAGAAAACTGCTTGGTTCAACGCTGTTGAAAAAACAGGAATATCACCGTGCCATTTCCGTGCTTTCACCGGCGTTAAAAGTTATCCCCAACGATTATAAGTTGTTAACCATGCTGGGCACGGCCTATATGCATGTTAACAAGCACACGCAAGCAGCCGAGATGTTTGATAAGGCACTAATGCTTGGCAAACAGGATTATTCCATCCGTTTTGAAAGCGCCCTAAACCAATTGGCTTCCGGAAATCAAGATGGCGCAATCGACCAGCTTACCAGTCTGTTTTCTGAACCCAAATCCCGAAATAACACCAACGACAAAGCCGGCATATTGCTGGCCATGCTATATATTAAAAATGCAAACCTGGCAAAAGCACTTAACATTTTAAACTCGGTAATGGATCAACAACCCAACAACATCACAATACGTAATCTTTACGCCTCCACCTTGTTGGCAACAGGTGAAATTACCCAAGCTAAATCAATACTAGATCAAATAATTGCGTCAACGCCCGAGCTTCTCTCAGCACGAATTAATCGCATTAAAATAGACATTTTTGAAAACAGGCTAAACAGCGCAGAACAAGAATTGCAAAGCTTGCTAAAAAAACACCCCAGCGCTGAGCTTGTTATGCAACAACTGGCTATCATCTCTTCTCGGCGGGGCGATGAAAAATCCGCTCAACGCTGGCTGGAAAAAGCCTACGCCAAGAACCCGAAATCGATCACTGCCAGTGTAAACCTGATTGAATACTATCTATCGGTAAACGCAGCTCAAAAAGCGGTAAACACCGCCGAAGAAATTGAATCCAAACATGCTGAAAACCTGAAAATAATGGACGCGTTGGGACGTAGCTATCTGGCGGCAGGAAAGTTCAAGTCAGCGCAAGCGGTATTTAAACGCATGTCTCTGATTGCAAATTACAACAGCCCTGTTTTACATCGCATAGCCAAACTCCAATTGCAATCAAAAGATACAGACAATGCCATTTGGTCCTTGCGCAAAGCAATTGCCGGCGACAAACAACACCTGCCCAGCTATGTGTTACTCACCGATGTATTGATCCGAAATAACAAATTGCGTCTTGCCCAAAAAGAAGCAAACAATATTGTAAAAAAGTTTCCTGAAAAGGCGCAAGGATACGGTTTACTTGGTGATATTGCCCTGGCCGGCAACAACACCAATAAGGCAATTCAATACTATAAAAAGTCACTTGATATACAAGCCACTGCCAGAGCAACTGTGCAACTGTCTCAGGCTTTTTTGCATGCCAACAGAAAAAAAGACGCAGAAAACACCTTAAAAAAATGGTTACGAAAAACACCGGAAGATGCCGCCGTGAGACAAGGCCTGGCCGAGTTTTATCTGGCCAATGGAAACAAAATCAAAGCCGCCAAACAGTATCAAATACTGATCAAAAGCGGCCTTGAAAATGCGCAAATACTGAATAATTTAGCGATGATTTATGCTGACAGCGATAAATCCCTTGCCTTGAAATACGCGAAAAAAGCCCTGAAACTCGCGCCATCCCAAGCAAGTGTCATAGACACTGTAGGCTGGTTATTGGTGAAAAACGGGCATTTTCAAGAAGGCCTGACTTACTTGCGGGACGCCAACGCCCGACAATCAAACAATGCCGAAATCCACTACCATATTGCCGTCGCTTTATATGCACTTGGCCGACAAACAGAAGCAATACAAGAAATAAAAACGGCCATAGAGTCAAAACAAAATTTTGAGGGTTTAAGCAAGGCAAAACACTTGCTGTTAAAATGGGAAAAAAATTGAAGCTGAATGATTTGTTTTCCATTACCGACTTTCACGTATAAGCGAAAACCACAAATAAAAATGCCACCAAGCTAAAACGCCCGGTGGCACTATCCCTACCCCGCAGTGTCACGTCAGGAAATTAAGCAGCAAGTTTTTCCATCTTAAACTGATTACGTGCAACTCTTAACAAGGGCAAACCTAACAATAACAGTACCAGACTCCCCGGTGCGGACACTTGAACCGGGCCACAGTTTGTTGTACAGCTATCATCAAATTCCCCACTCAGGGTTTTAATTTTAAAGTAGTCATTACCGATATAATTGCTATTACTGAAATACGCTGGATTTAAGGCTGCAACCAACCAATAACTGGAACTCTTGTTGTCAGGATTCACATCAAACAGAACATCAGTACCGGGATTCTTGTTGCTGTTATAGCTATAGAGGTAGTTATCCACCAGTTCCCAACCACCGGTTGTGTTCAACGCGCTGTAAGATTGGTTCGTCAAGTCGGGGGTATCATTTTTGGTATAACGCAACAAGGAAAAATCGGCATCCTTTGTCCAACCCATTTTAATTTGATTTAACGCCACTTTGTCACCACCGAAATCAAAAAGCACCGAGTCATACCAGGTACTGTTATCTGTGGCGTGCTGCGGTACACCGTGGTCATCTTTTGTGGCTTCAACCGCCAAACCGTCCCACATTCGCAGTTTATAGGCCTGTTGAATAGTCGCATTTGCCCCCATCTCTGAATACCAGCCGGTGGCGGTTGTGGAAATGGTTTTTGAGCCCTTGGTTGATGATTCAACACAACCCGTTGTTGGACAAGTAAGGCCGCCACCACCGGAAAACGTCCAATTATAAGTGTATGCTGCGCTTGCCGCCTGCGCCATCATGAGAGACCCCAAAAACACCCCGACAATACTTGTTTTTTTCATTGTTTGCATCGTGTCAATACTCCAAATTTCGAACACATATTCTTATTACATGTAACACATGCAATTATGGATCCAAGATAAAATACCTTTATTTAACAAAACCTTACAAAAACAAACCAGTATTTAACCCGGTATCCTGTAAAGTATATCGACAAAAAAGCAAAAAAATTCAGGCTAACAACAAACCCGCAAGATTGATGCGCTATGCAAATTTTATTGAGGTGGTGTTAGTTATGCGCAACTGCGGTTTCAGGTGAATAAGCCGCAGCTTGTATGTTCAGCGGATATTCACGATAAAACGTAACGATACGCTGTTTCGCAAGCTGCCGGGAAAAGCCTTGTCAATTCTGAACCAGCACCTAATCAGGACTTCGGGAATTTGGGCTTCGATTAGTGACCCATGTAAACACGGGTAATTATTTCGCCGAATGCCCGGAAAGTTTGACTTCTACCTTTTCATCATCAGCAAGGCTGGCATAATACTGCCTCAATATTGTCAACACTTCCGGCCGGCTGAAATTATCCGGCACCTCGGTACCTTCTGATAACGCCTTGCGCAACTTGGTGCCTGACAATAACAAACGATCAGACGCCTCGTGAGGACAAGTCTTCATAGAGGCCATGCTTTCACATTTGTTGCACCAAAACGTCCAGTCAATTTTTAACGGCTTTGTTTTTAAGGCATCAGCAGGAATTTGATCAAATATATCATGCGCATCAAATGGCCCGTAATAATCACCTACACCGGCATGATCACGACCAACAATTAAATGCGAACAGCCGTAGTTCTGCCGGAACAGGGCGTGCAATAAAGCCTCTCTCGGTCCCGCGTAGCGCATATCCAGCGGATAACCGGCCTGGACTACAGTATCGTCCACAAAATAATTGTCGATTAGCGTGGAGATGGCTTTTGCGCGCACGTCAGCCGGAATGTCACCGGGCTTCAGTTTACCAAGCAAAGAATGAATCAATACACCATCGCAAATCTCGACAGCAATTTTTGCCAGGTATTCATGTGAGCGATGCATGGGATTTCGGGTTTGAAATGCAGCCACGGTGGTCCAGTTCTTTGACTTGAACAAGTCCCGGGTTTGTTGAGGCGTTAAGAACTGATCACCGTATTTTTCAGGGAAACGCCCCAGAGACAAAACTTTAACAGGACCGGCAAAATTAACCTCACCCTGTGCCATCAGCATTTTTACGCCGGGGTGTTCAAGGTCAGTAGTCTTGTATATTCGCATTGCCTCATGGGCTTTATCGATGGCATATTTTTCCGTTACACGCATGGTGGCCAATATTTCATTCGTGTCCGGGTCTTTTAGCGCAATATCATCACCAACAGCAATTCCATTGGCTGTATCGACTGATGAAGACAATGTAATCGGTATCGGCCAAAATAATCCGCCAGCTGTTCGCATACCGTCACATACACCCTCCCAGTCGGCGTGGGTCATAAACCCGTCCAACGGTGTAAAGCCACCGATGCCCATCATGATGAGATCACCGGCTTCGCGGGAAGAGACCGTGATTGCCTTTAAGCCGGCGGCACGCTGTTTTTCCCGATCAAGGTCATTTCCTTTCAATAGTAACGGCTTGAGTTCTCCGCCCCCATGAGGCTCGACAAGTAATGACATGTTCTTTCCCTATCAGTTGTTGGAATTGGTGTTCGATAATTGCAACACTTGCACATATCAAACAAGAAAAAGCGCTTGACGTAATTTTATTACAGTTACCCGAGATCTCACTCTAATGTATTTCCCCTCAAAAAAATAATACGAAATACTTGTGATTACATAAATTCAATTAATGTAAATACGAAAGAAAATCTAGGGCCGGGAAATTATTCAGGCTAGCATCGCATAATAGATCGTGAAGTACTTTTGCTTTTGCAGTCAGTGTTTTTTGAGGTTAGGAGAAACCCGGAGAGGTTTGAGAAACAAATTTGGCTTAGATTCGTTGGACGCCGTGGCAATCGTAATTAACCGCGCTAGCTGCCGGATTTGCGTATAACAAACCTCTAATTGGGAACGGTAGCTGAAAACAGCAGATCATGTATAGTATACCGTTCTCAATGGCAAGTTTGCATCTTTTCGAATTGCATTTTCCGATAATTTTTCGTCACTGTAGACACCAATACCGGTAGTCCATAGTTCTTCGTCATTTCCGTCTTTCTTATTACCAGACAAAGCATGAAGTGCATGTATTAGTTCATGAGCCAAAACAACAAATGGGTAGGCTGTTTCACCACCCGATGTTTTCATAATTGTGTTATTAAAAGAAACTGTTGCAATTGAGCCTCTACCATTGCTTGCTAATACTTGGTTCTTTGCACAATTACAACTTCCACTTAACGGTGTAGGATTAAACGGTCGATTACCGCTAGCCGGAACAGGAACCAGGTTGCCGAATACTCGCCGATAACCATCCTGCAAAAACGTGCGTTCGGATGTTGGAACAATTAAAACCTTGCATCCATAGTCGCTCGGCCATTCAATATCTGATACTCCGTCTTCTTCGGGATTCGTTTTGGAGATATCATCAAGCAGCTTCCTCCCAGAATTAAGGCTTTTTATTCTACCAAGTGCTTCCAAAACAATAATTTCAAAAAATGGATTATTTTCGGGAATATATTTAATAACCAAACCGGGATAACTTGGCAGCGGCACAATTTTAGGCGAATTCACAATTTTTCCTTTTACTTGTACTTGATTTTATACAGCTAATTAAATCGAGGCATGTACAGCACAACAAACAGCCGCAATTAGACCAGCGCCATGTCTTCTTCCGGATGTTCAAGAAACTCATGTAAATCATCGGGGCCAATCAAGGTAAGATCTTCGAGCAACTCAGTAAAAAACGGCGTGCCTCGACGCGCACCCCATTGTGAAAAACTTTCATTTTCACTTTTCTTGTCGGATTCATAGGTATGAACCATTCGCTGCAACGACGTTAAAAGTCGGCTCGCGGGAATCTCGATACACTGCCCGTTTGACTTGGTTTTAGCCATGTCAAAACTAAAGCAATAGTAAGGAACTGATTTGCCATAAAGTGATTTGGTTTTACTGCGCAAATACAGATCAGCGGCACTGTTGTCAATGGACGGGTTATCATCCCTAAAACGCTCAAGATGCAACACTTCGGCCAACGATGAGCGTCCCCCTTTCATATTTGAAACTGACTTGTAGATCGAGTCTTCTAACATACAAACTTCCATCACCACTTACCTCTAAATATTTGATAGTAATAGCTCAACTGCATATGCTCAGCAACAATGTTAGTACGATCAAAAAATAAATGAAAGACATATCCCTATCAATTTTTTTTGGGCATATACCATTATTTTACTTATAACAGGTATTTTAAATATCACTTTGAACAAGCCACGATTGCCTCTAATTTAAACAGGAAACACTTCTTATCGTGAAGCTGTTATGCAAGGTATAATGTGACTTGCTTTATTTCGTAAACTATAAAGGAAGGTATTTTGAGATCAAATCAAGCACGGGTTTATTTTGCTCTTGGTGGATATCACTTTAATCCCAATGACATCACGCGCCGCATCGGTTTGACCCCCACTTCCATCAATGCAGCCGGCGCACACAGCGGCCTGGACAAGCCGGTAATCAGCTCATGGGAATTGTCAACAGACACGGTGACAGGTGAAGTGGATATTTATAAACTTACCGAAACCCTTGTTCGACAATTAAATCCAGCCAGGGAAAGCATTTTAAAGGTAATAAAAAGCCATAACTTATCACCCAGAATCGAAGTCGTTTTAACCTTGTCGGCAAATACAATGGAAAAAAAACCGGATATCGGCTTTGGTGCGCGAACACTGCGTTTTCTTGCGGATATAGGCGCTTTTATTCATGTGGATTTTCAATATTCCACACCCACAGCAAAACCAGAAAAGTCCTGATCAAGTTAAGCGGGGAAACAAGGCAAAATAATACGCCTAAAAGCGCATTTAGTCTTTCACTCAAAACACGATGTCTAGCACAACTCCCACTTGACAGACAAGGTAATCAGCACGCCACATGCGGATCTTCAGCCGTTTTAGCGAAGCAATTTTTCACAAACTTGCTTCAGAGGCTAAGGCTTTTTGGGCGTAGTATATGGCACTTCTTTCTGGTGTGTCTCCCATGTGGTTTCATAACCTACAAAAAATTCACCCGGTTTAATTTCTTTTTGACGGGTTGTCACAAGATAGGCGTGACCATCGGGCACCTTGGGACGAGTAAACGGTTTATCGCTCATAATTCAATCTCCTTGATATTGAAAAACGGAAGGTGACAAATATACAGGCCAGCCCCTCCCGATTAACTCACCAACTGACCTTGTTTAGACATCTTGATTAATAATGCTATCGCGTATAATGTGCCTTTTTCGGTATCACATGGCGCACACCACCCTGCGGGTTTTCAACATCCCCTTTATAGCGGGGAATAATATGAATGTGCACATGAAAAATGCTCTGCCCCGCCGCCTGACCAATATTAACACCAATATTGTACCCATCAGGTTTAAACGTTTTATCCAGCAGTTTTCGTTCTTCGGTTATCAGCGCCATACAAGCACTAACCTCCTCTGGGGTTAATTCAAAAAAGCTGGCCACATGGCGCTTTGGTATAACCAGTGTATGCCCCGGACTTACCGCATAACTGTCCCTTGCGCTATAGGCCAAATCGTTAGCCAATGACACCCCGCGTGGATCAACACAAAATAAACAGGGATTATTGGGGTCTCGCTTTTTTGAGTTTTTTTCTTCAGACAAGCTTTAACACCCTTTTCTTTAACCGGCTTTTTTCGTCAACAATATTTGCGCCTTTGCCTTGTCTCGTTGCTGCTCACAATGTGTCAAATACAAAGGTTGAAGCAGGTGTGAAAAACATTCGATAATCACGTCAAACTCATCGACAAGCGCTTCAGCAAGCACTATATCGCTGTTTAATTCTGCCGATGTATTTTGCGCTGTCGCCTTATTGATCCGACAAATCACCGCTAAATGAATTGGTAACTGTTGCTCCAAGCTGACAGTTAAGGCTTTATCATAAGATCTTGTCGCCTCTTCAATACGTGCTGGATTTTCTTCTGACTCACCAAGATGTTGCAACACGGCACCACGATTATTGTGGGTTGCCGTTAACGCCAGTGCATAGTCATCGGCATCCAAGACGGCAAGTGCATTTTTATACGCAACAACAGATTTTTGAAATAGGCGATTACCTGCTAACAGTTTTCCGTATATATGAAAAGTTGCGCCCAGTTGGTGCATGGTGCGCATCCAGTTTTCGGGGGATATGTGCCGAGACCAAACCGACAAAGCATCAGTATATGCAGCTACTGCAACTTTTAACGGTTTTGTATCGGAAAGCATGCAACCAAGCGCTTGATTAACTGTACCCAGGTTGTATTTTGTTTCTGCCCAGGACTGTGGCGACTGTTCTCGTGTGAACACGTCAAGCGCTTGGTGAAAACAGTTTTTTGCTTTGCCATACAAATTTACGTCCTGTTGCCGTTGCGCGAGTGCCGCAAGTATATTTCCAAGATCGTTCTGCGTCTTGGCCCAGGCTATCTTATCACGATTCCGATATTCCCTTGTCAACAATGCCTCAAATCCCTGGCCTGCACTGCGAAGAATATGGGCCGAAAAATGACGTTGCTCAAAATTACCCTGCGTATGCAAACAATGGTCTATCGCCGTTGTCGTGCCATCATGCGCAGCTTCCAGTGCAAGCACATTCACAGCATTGGCCATTGCGCTTTGCAAAGCATGGCTATCCAGATAGATGATGGTATTTTCAGAAAAAATCATTTTGCCCGCTCGAGAATTTCGCTCAACTCAGGATCCGCCCCAACCGGACCACCGAGCTCAATTTCTTCTTCTGTTGCTTGCCGTATTGACAACACTTCCAGCATGAATGTCACCTCTCTGCCACACAAGGGGTTATTACCGTCGACCGTTAATGTCTTGTCATCAAAACGGGTAACAATAAAATTTCTGGACTCGCCTTTTTCGTTTTCCATGGTAATCGTCATACCAATTTCACGATATTCCTCGGGCACATTTTCAAGATAATCCGTAAACACCAAGGATTCATCTCTTTCGCCATATAACAATGTGGTATCAATGGGTACATCAATAACATCACCAACCTTTTTTCCCGTTAGCTGCTTTGTCACTGCTTCAGACAAAATATCGTTAGCCCCATGCACATAGCCCAAGGGATAATCAACCGCAACCAATATGTCACCGCTTTTGTTATCAATGACCTTGTAATTGAGTTCCACGAACTTATTGTTTTCAATTGTATCGGACATCATCAAAAAATCCCGCCAATAAATAAAAGCCTCAGGGAAACCCTGATTCAGTGCGATGAAGAGCTCTAGGTTAACACCGCTATCGCTCGGTAGATGACTTAAACCAAAGTCGCTTTAGCAAAAGCTGCTGCCTAAAATAAGGTGCAGCCGAAAATTTTTACTTTTCCATTTTCGTAACCGAGTACCAGTCTGCCAAGGTACTCACCAGCCAGCTTGGTATTGGTCTGTTTGTAAAGCACGGTAACATGTTCAGCGCGACGAATCATACCAAGGTACTCATACTCTGTAGATAAATTTTTGGTCAACTCACTTCGGGCAAATTGCTTGCCCATTTCAACCTCGTTTGCACCTTTTATCAAAGTGTTGGAAAAATGCCGGGTAAAAGCACCGTAGTTTTGTTCATTGGAATACTTGACAAGATCCGCCCACATGGGATTTGCGTATTCCAATATTTCTTCGTCTGATTTATCAATAATATTCATCCAAACAACTCTCACTTAAACCTGAATAAATGCCAAGGAGTTCATGACAAAACCAGTTATCGCATGACCACTGCGTTACCGCCAGATTCACATCGCATATTGTCGCTTGACTTGTCTTGCTACCATTTCACAATCTGAACTTAAGCAGAGCTTTGCTTGCTAAAAGGGACCAACACCAGCCACGTCAGTCCCTTTTGCATAAAGACCAGTTTATGACTCAGCACCGGCCTTTTCTTCTTCACCAACCAGGTGATAAAGCGGCGCTTTTTCCATGGTGTAATCGCCTGTTTCAGGATCACGGCGAGAGACTGTCAAAACATGCCAATTGTCATCATCCAGATACATTGCATCTCCTCGATAGTAATACCCTGGCCAGCGGGTTTCCTTCCGGAACAAGGTATGATGAAATACGCTTTCTGAGGCCAAGAATCGGTGTTTTAATTCCCAGGCCCGTAACAGCTCATGAATATCTGCCGCCGCCACTTTTTCAAGGTCTTCCCCAAGAATAGCGATTTTCTTGAGACCGATATTCAGCAGCTTGTCATTGGTCATGTAGTTAACCCCAAAACCACCACAGTACTCGTCCATCAATTTCTGTAAGCGATCCAGTCCTTGCCGTGGGTTAATGAAATTTGGATTTACCGTACCAGCAACCACTTCGTTACTGTAAACCCGATAGGTTTCCAGTGGCTTGTAAATTTCTTCCTTACGTTTATTGATTTGTTCATCAGACACCTTAATACCTTGTGCCTTGCCATCATCTATATATTTACACGCTGCTTTTGCGGCTAGACGGCCTTCAGTAAAGGAGCCGGATGAAAACGCATGTGGCGTCCCCCCGACGGCATCACCTGCACCAAACAAACCTTCAACCGTTGTCATACGGTTGTAACCCCAGAAATATTCCGGTGGCGACACATCCTCAGGACCGGAACACCAAGCGCCGCAACCGGTTGCATGCGAGCCCATAACATATGGCTCGGATGTGGTTAATTCAGGGTTCTCGTATTTTGGATCAACATCGGTTGCCGCCCAAAGTACGGCTTGACCAACCGTCATACCCAAAAAGTTATGCCAACCGATTTCTTCAAGATGCGGATCCTGGAACGCCTCCATCGTCACCATGTGGATTGGCCCTCGACCCGCATTTACCTCTGAAATCAAGGCGTGGTTACGCAAGCATGTGGGTATTGGCCGGTGTGTACGGTGCGACACTTCAGGATCCAGATATTCCTTGCCCACCATTTTTTGTAACTCTGGAAACCACTTGGACTCATATTCTTCGCCGTATGCATTTTGCGTATAGGTTTTGAGGTGCAAGAAATACGCACCCACAGGGCCATATCCATCTTTAAAGCGGGCTAGGACGATGCGGTTTTCCATTTGTGTCATTTTTGCACCGGCCTGAATCATAAGACCGTAGGCGGAACCCGATGACCAAGGTGCATACCAGACACGACCAGCACCTTCTCCCACTGAACGTGGTTTAAAGATATTGGATGCACCGCCGGCACCACAGATAACTGTTTTGGATTTAAAGACATGATAATTTCCGGTACGCACATTGAAGCCCACAGCACCGGCAACGCGATTTTCCTTTGCTTCATCCATCAATAAATGCGTCACACAGATACGGTTAAACACTTTATCTGCTGATTTTTTCGCGGCTTCGGCAACAATCGGTTTATAAGATTCACCGTGAATCATAATTTGCCACCGCCCCTCGCGCAGGTATGCACCCGTCTTCGGGTTTTTCATCAATGGCAAACCCCATTCTTCGAACTGGTGAACCGTGGAATCAACATGACGCGCCATATCAAAAGCCAGATCTTCTCGTACCATGCCCATTAAATCTATACGCGCATAACGTACGTGATCTTCGGGATTGTTCTCCCCGAAACGGGTACCCATATAACAGTTGATGGCATATAAGCCCTGGGCAACCGCACCGGATCGCATGATATTGGCTTTTTCTGCGATTACAATTTTTTTGTCTTTACCCCAATACCTTGCCTCAAAAGCAGCACCAGTCCCACCCAGCCCTGCACCGGCAACCAATATATCAATATCATCTTCTATAATTGTTTCGTAGGTCATTAGTAGTAGACCCCTTCTTTTAGTGTTAAACCGTTCGACGCCAGTGTATGCAAGCCACCCTCATCCATACGAATATATTTTGGCTCGTTAAACAGCAGTTCTCCATCCCGCATTTCCTGACTAGGCCCAGGTTCGTCAGTTAATCGAGGATAAGCTGTCCCCCAAGGTTTAGTGGTAATCGGCGCCAACAGATCCATGTCTTTTTTGCCGTTGCGGAATTTAATACGCCAGGCAATGGTTCCCTTTTCTTCATCACGGTGAACGCGCACTGAATGCCCCAACGGCGCGAAATCGGCGTATCCACGCACATCTATGGCGTGATGCGGACATGCTTTTACACAGGAATAACATTCCCAGCACATATTGGGTTCAATGTTGTAAGCACGCCTGAGTTTTTTATCAATGTGCATGATGTCTGATGGACAGATATCCACGCAATGTCCACAACCATCACAACGAGTCATATATACAAAAGTTGGCATAGTATTCCTCTTTCTTTAATTTGGTTAATCAATAATGGTTTGGTTTTTCGCGTTTGATACCAAGTCCCATATAAGGTGGGTTTTTACCCAGGTAGGTTGGAATATCCGGAAATTTTTTCTGTACCTCCGGATCAGTCAAGTCGTATTCGGCCGGCAAATTTTCCCTTGAACCATCAGCAACCGTGATTTTTTTCTGATGTGCAGCGGCGGGCTTGAAGAACATGTGTGCAAACTTGGACCAGTAAACGCCGGCAAACAATACCGTACTTGAAATAGCAAATAAAACGAAAAAGAACATGGCACCGGTTATGCCCCAAAGCAAGGCAAAGGTTGCAGTTGACAACAAAGAGAGTATAAACAGGTCTGCCCTTTCAACACGATGCCATGGCAAACCTTCAGCAGAAACATCAACCCGGATTTTAAACCAGAACCAATAACCGCCAATGCAAAGACTCAATGCCCCCAAATACCAAAGCAAAGGCCAAATAAACGGTGTGGAATCACCCGGACCGAGATAGCCAAAAATCATTACCGCCGTACTGAGGGCGAAAAAAATAAAACCGTACATAGTCAAGAGATGAGACTTGCGACGATCTTCGTTACAAAATTCCGAGGAAGTTAATACTTCACTGCTTAAGGTTTTAATGGCGAGCGAAATTTTTTCACCATCGCTTAGTGTACGCGTTGCATTCTTCTGCGCTTTTTTTGCATTCTCAAAAAAGTACTTCGCACTTTTCTTGTGCCTCATATCCAGGATGGTCCCGCCCACAACAAACAATATCATCAAGACAAGGTAAAACTGCATTACACCTGGTGAGATAAGCGCCGACAACTCGGCAAAGGGATTGCTCATAATATTATCCTCAATTGTTTATCTATAAGAATACGCTCAAAACAGCTAACGCCAGAACACAGAAAAATATATTCCCCCATAAAAAAATTCTACATCCAAGAAACGGACTACCACGCGTCAAAGCTGACACAAACAACGAATGCAAACGAACAAAAAAATAACGCTGGAAGAAAAAATAACCGTAATTCCATTTACAAGGGTTCCCCCCTTGGGTTATTCCGTTTTCTTCCCCCCTTCATGGCACGTGACAAACAGAAAAATAATCACGACATTTAAAGTTATATAACTTTTAGGGCAATTTTACTAATGAAATTAAATTTATTTTTTAATTTGCCGATCGTAATTCGCAATTTCTCAAATACGCGAGCGGCGTATTTCTGCATATTTTGCAACAAATCGCATTGAATTGCGTAAAATACAGCTATCACAAATGTGTTAACCGGCGATCATTCTTCATTGTTTATTGCGCAACATAAAAGTCTGTACACAATAAAATAAAAATATCTGAAACAAAATGGCAGCTAAATTTATTTATACGGCAATAAATATTTTATTGTCTCGTGCCTTTTTCATCAGCGCCACTAAAGCAAATCATTTTATATTGCAATAATGACCTGAATGCGCACTGCTCAATGCGAACCGTTTAAGCGTTGCTAAATCCGCAAATCATAAGGAGAGAAAAGTAAGAGAGGCGATATTTTTCAAGCAAGTTGTCGTCGTTTCGAACTGATCTGACAGCCACCCCCGGCGACGGTAAATTACTTAATGCCCAAACAACAAACCGTGCAATAACAAAAAAGCCAGCCCCCGAATTCAGGGACTGGCTTAAAATTTGGTGGAGGCGGCGGGAATTGAACCCGCGTCCGCAAGCCCTCTGCCATCAGCTCTACATGTTTAGCCAAGTCTTTGGGTTTAACTGAATGCAACCCGACCGGCAGGGCGCGCATTCAGCGATTCTGTGCTTTATTTAGACTATTCCGAACCAGACAATCGAAAAGTGTCGATCTTGTGATAAATGACTCTCGGGTGTCTACCGCCGCCTGCCGAAACAAGTTTAAGTAGACTCAGCCCTCACAAGCAAGTAACTGCCGAGAGTTCAGCAGCGATTAGGCCGCTAAAGCGTAGTTTTCGTCGTTTGCGAATACTTTAAAGTGTGAAATTGAATTTACGAGATTATTCACTCTCTCGACATGCACCTCAGGTTTCGCGACCCCCGTCGAAGCCAAGTCGCCCCCTTGCGCCGAATACACAGATATTCGACCATGTTCATTATAACAAAAAACGGGTAAATACAACATTTATTCTGTACATTACTCATATCTGTGTTGCCGATTCCCCCTTATTCTATCATTTATTTTTCATGTGCCGCGAATCACAAATGACAAACTTGCATCTGAATCCTGTCTCCCATCGCCTCAAGTGTTGCCTGATTGGATAATACCGCCTGACTTGCTTCACCACACTTAAGGTATTTTTGGGTAACGTTTTTCAAGTCCTGGACACTGACCTGCAATATTTTTTTGCGATAAGCCTGCCGTTGTGCCGGGGTACGCCCGAACAAGGCGCTGTGAAAGGCATTTTTGGCTTCACCGGCTGGCGATGACGGCTTGTCCATACTGCTGATCACGCCCATGATGGCTTCTTCCAGCTTTTCCTGCTCGTGATCCGTGCTTAACATCCAGTCAATGGCATTGTCAAAATCATCAAGCGTTTCCAGTAAACGCGGATCTCGGTAGGAGTAAAACCGAAAAGCACCGGAGTCTGAATCATAACCTGCGCCACCACCGTAAGCACCGCCTTGTTCGCGAATAACGCGATGCAAAAAACCGTTTTTTAGAAATGCACCCAATACTAGCAAGGCAGCGGAATCTTCATGAGCTGACGGTACTGTCGCATAGGCTTTCGCACAAAAATTGATTTGCGTATTTGTCACCCAGTACTGATTGCAGGTTTGATTGGTGCTCGGCAAATCAAATGCGGTTAAATTCGGGTTGGCTGATGTATTGACACTATTCCACTGCCCTTCGTTCATTATTTTCCGCTCGTACTCAAGCATATTTTGTGTCGCTTGATCTTCACCAACCAATAATACCTGCACTGCTGACTCACAGACTTTTTTATGCAAGGCTGCAAGTTGCCCGGCTAATTGCTGCAATAGAACAGGATCAGACAAACTATCATCAAGATCTTTTATCCGTTTGATGGCCGGGAAACCTCCTGTGCGATTTTTCAGTCCTGCCACGGGACTCATACCGGATGCCGCGGCCAACATTGCTAAACTGTGCCCGTTGCCGGTAATATTGCTTTCCCGACGTGCACGCATTTGCGACACCAACTCTTTAATGCGCGGCAGTTCATCGAAACGCACCTGATACAAGGTTTCACGTAAAAAGTCACTGAGTCCTGCACTGTTTCGCGCCAATGCTTTTCCGGATACCACCAGATAGGCATCACTTTTTTGCAATTCATCCACGCTGGTTCGTACGCTGGAATACACAGATATACCTCCCGTGATTTTATCCATCAAAGCTTGGGTCTCCAGATAGGTTCTTCCCGCAGAACCAAGCTCTGATATGCAACGGGTATAGATTGGCAGCAAATCAAGCTGGGCTGAATCAAGCCTGGGCAAAGCAACAATGAATTGCTGGTAAACAATACCGTTGGTGCCTTGATTAAAAACACTCACGGGTAAATCACCAATTGTTGTCTTTTTTCCGTTGGCGATATACATTTCTTCTGGAATGTCTTGTAGGCCAACCTTGGGCAAAATGGATTCGTCATCGACCTGTTCCTGTCGCGCTTGCAAGGATTTTGCGAGTCTAACAATGTTATTTTTTTCTGTATCAGTCAGTGCGCGTTTGATTTTGTCGAGCTTTTCTTTTGTGGATTTTTCTTTTTCCTTGTTTATGTTTAGATCCGGTTTTAACGACAGGCAAACCCGGTGCTGATTTTCCAGCAAAAGTACTTTTACCAGTTGTTTAAAAAAATCCGGCGCCACTGAGTCGACGCGCAACTTGGCCAGTGCCGATTCAATATCCAGCGCTGATACTGGGTCGTTTCGATGTATGGCCACCGGCAACATATCCAAAATCAGTTGCAGCCCGTAGGGGTATCCACCGCCAGTGATTTCTTTTTGACTCAATTCCAGTTGATGCAGCGCTGACTCAATGCGCGATTGCGCCACGCCGTTTTCTGCGAGTTCATTTAAGGTCTCGAGAATCATTTTTTCTATTTTATCAACATTGGCCGCATCACAGCCTTCAAGCCCGCACATAAACACCATTTCCCTATTGGAATCTTCCAGGCCGCACAACTGTGAAGGCGCGTGGCCAAGTGTGGTATTTTCCAGTGCATACTGCAACGGTGAAGAGCTGTTATCCAGCAATATACTCGATAACAGATTTGCTTTTAGGCGGTTTTCAAGGTTGGCACTTTCATCAAGCAACCAGCCGATAACAACATGGGTCTTGTCTTTTAATTCGTCTTCCTGTTCCACACCGTACAATCTTTCGATGCGTTGCGGTTTGGCATAACGCTGTTCTTTGGGTACGCTGATTTCAGTATCAAGTTTTTCAAACCGGGATAAAACCTGCGACTGAAAGCGGGTCTGGTGCTCAGATGCCGGAATATCACCATAGGTTAAAAAAATCGCATTTGATGGGTGATAATGTGTTTTGTAAAAAGCGAGCAGTTCCTCATAACGCAAATCAGGAATACATTCAGGTTCACCGCCACTGTTATAATGATATGTCGTTGTCGGAAATAAGTGCTCAGTCAAAGTCTGCCATAATTGACTGATAGGGGAGCTCATGGCACCTTTCATTTCATTATAAACGACACCTTTATAAACAAGAGGTGAATCAATGTTTTCCATCTCCTCAAATTCAAGCCGGTGCCCCTCCTGAGCAAAATCAAGCTCATCAAGTTTTGAAAAAAACACAGCATCAAGATACACATCCAGCAAATTGCCAAAATCTTTTTTGTTTTGACTGGCAAACGGATATGCAGTCCAGTCACTGCTGGTAAATGCGTTCATAAATGTGTTTAAGGAGCGGCGTATCATCATAAAAAACGGGTCACGCACGGGATATTTTTCACTACCACACAATGCCGTGTGCTCGAGAATATGTGCAACTCCTTTGGAATCCGTAGGCACAGTTCTTAAGGCCACTAAAAACACGTTTTCATTATTTTCAGCGGCAAGGTGGTAATGATATGTGCCAGTAATCTTATGTTGATAGGTTTCAACTGTCAGATTTAACGAAGGAATACGGGTATCTTTTAATTTAGTAAAACTCGACGCTACTGCGGTGCTCAATGTTGCTCTCCGGGAATAAGGGAAGCGCTGATTGCGTGAGATAGTGAGGTGGCAGCAAGATAAAATCGAGCAAATAAAACACAGTTAATAGCAAATAAATGCGCATTTTGAGCTTGATTTTACCGCAGCCAAGGCTCGCTAGATGACTTAATCAGAGTTTCCTGAGGTTAAATCAAACAGATTATCGGGGGGCCGACATCAGCTTAGTATACATATAGTACAAGTTGGGGATAGATGTTGCTGTTTCAAGCCATTATTTCATGTTTCTTTCCTGTTTGATCTGCTCATACGCCGCTTTTATCTCCTGGGTTTTTTCTGTTGCAATTTTTAGCATTTCTTCAGGTAATCCACGTGATACCAGTTTGTCCGGGTGATGTTGACTCATCAATCGTCGATACGCTTTTTTTACTGTACCATCCGTTGCCGATGGCTCCACACCCAGCACCTGATATGCATCGTCTATGCTTTTGTAGCGCGGCTGTTGCCCTGCTGCTCCGCCAGCCTGATATTGTTGCTGAGCTTGCAGCATCTGAATAATCTTATCCAATGCAATTTTAGAAAAACCTAATTGTTTACAAATACTTAAAAGAATGTCATATTCCACAGGATCAAGTTCACCATCCGCCATGGCGGTGGTAATCACGATCTCGATAAACATTTGTTCAAGATTACGTCTTCGCCCGCATTCAGCCCTGAACTGGGCAATAACCGCCGACAAATCGAAATCAAGGGATTTACCTTCGTTAAATAACGCAATGGCCGCTTTTTTTTGATCAGGCGTCAATTGCATCTGATCCATAATGAATTGCGCCTGTGCTATTTCACTTTCGGTGACCCGACCATCGGCTTTGGCAAGATGCCCCATAACCAGAAACGAGGTGGTAAAAAACGCCGTCTGAATGCGCTCTGTGTCGCCGGCTCGAAGCTTTTCAAACCGGGAGAAGTCCGTGATACCCGTATCAAATTTGTGCCCTATCGCCGCCCCCAGCAATGCACCCAACGGCCCTCCAAGCATATAGCCAAACGAACCCCCCAGTAATTTTCCCCACCAACTCATAAATCGTTATTCCTTAAATTTTTTCTACTCGCCAAAAACGTTTACCATGAGCAATTACCCCGCCATTATCCGGTGTGTCGGCCTGAAGGTGCGCTCAATCTTTTGCAAATTCCGTATTTACCCGGATAAATCGAGGTTATTCGAGAAACGTTACGCTGCAAACAAGGAAAGTATATTTGTGAAAAACCCCAACATGTTGTTTTTAGGCCATAAGATTAGCATAAAAATGACAATTTATTTGCTGCCATAAAATTTTTCGGTAAAATGTGAATCCTTCCATTGCTTAACCAGGTGCATGGCATTTTATGAGAGGCTCTTTACAAGAACAGTTGTTAAAATCCGGCATTGCAACGGAAGCACAACTCAAAAAAAACTCCCCCCAAAAAACCAGATCACAAAAAAAGCCGGGGAGCAAACAAAAAAAGGCCACGCACGCACCAAGCAAAAACCCAAAAAACACATCGGCTGAGCCGACGTTGGGTAAGGCCTTACGCGCAGAAATCAAACAATTACTGAAAGCCAACAAACTCAACGACAAGGCAGGTGAAATTCCCTACAACTACGTGATTGGAGGACAAGTAAAACGCTTTTATATTAATGAAAAACAACAAGGTGAGTTAAAGGCGGGCAAGCTGGTGGTTGTGAATTGGAATACGATTAGCTATTTAATCAGTAAAGAGGCGGAGCTGGCCTTGCGTAAATTACACCCTACAATTGAAGTCGCAGCGGTAGACAACGGCTCTCAAAACCCAAAAACAGACCACAATAAGACCCCTGACGATCCGTATGCTGAGTATAAAATCCCCGATGATTTAACCTGGTAGAACAGCTCTGTCAGGCTGCTTTAATGGCAAAAGACAGCGCCTCTCCTGCTTCATCACCCACACAAAACACCGAATGCCAAGCGCAATCGTCCATGGATGCTTGTGGTAGTAAAATCAC
>Ga0256830_1000064_pt1 | contig 92301 bp, 67 predicted proteins | sample 128326metaG_FD_190537 | JGI IMG/M metagenome (GOLD analysis project Ga0256830, IMG submission 190537) | Hydrothermal vent microbial communities from Lau Basin, Pacific Ocean - 128-326 | ecosystem: Environmental > Aquatic > Marine > Hydrothermal vents | place: Pacific Ocean: Lau Basin | collected...
GCAAAGAGCTCGCATCCGCCGAGTATGATGATTATGCCGCAGGCGAGCCCTGCAGCAAGCAGCAGGTATGAGGGGTCTTCCACTGCTGCAACCCTGCCGGCCAGCAGCCGCGCCGCTGCAGCGACCATAGTCAGAACAGCGGTAAGGGCCAAGTATCTCATGTCTCTTTCATCCTCGCCTCTCGGCTCGATCGGTTCTTCCGGGCCACGGTCTTAAAAGCAGCTCCTCCATGTTCGGAACTCTGCTCTCTCATTGTGCTCCGGCACGGCTGTGCCCGGCACTCAAACTCTGTATATTAACACAATCCCGCACCGGGCTTTGAATGAGCAGCCGTCGTTACGCAGGGCCCGTTACGTTTTATCGAAACCGCATTTCGATGTTTCCGGTGGGACTCCAGCGGGTGAGCGGCTGGTGCCCAACCAAAATATCCAATGAAAACAAGGAGTTGATGGTTTTGCCGTACGTGGTATGGAACTTGATATGCCTGCCGGTACGGGAGGGATACACCGCCTTGCTTCAACCGGTCCTGTGCAGTAGAGTCGAGAGGCCTGCTCCGGGCATGGCAATGAGGCGGGTGTCCAAAAAAAATCAAGAGAGGAGGAAGGGGATGAAGAGGAGAATTCTTTACAGCTTGGCAGTGTTGTTTGTCTTCCTGTTTGCCGGGTGCAGTCTGCCCGGAGATGAGACCAATGTCACCGACCGTTCCGTTGCGGTGAAGACCTCTCCGGTTAGTCCGGGTGAGGAGTGTCCGAACGGAGGCATCGCGATCGATACGGGTATAGACGAGAACGGCAACGGGATACTCGATCCCGAAGAGGTGGACAATACCCAGATCGTCTGCAACGGCACCGACGGTTCCGACGGCCTCATATCACTGATATCCATAAGTGATGAGCCTGCCGGAGACAACTGCGCCGGAGGAGGCGTAAAGATCGAGGCCGGACTCGATCAGAACTACAACGGTATTCTCGATCCTGAAGAAGTCGAAGAGACGAGGTATGTCTGTGACGGCACGAACGGTACGGACGGCACCGACGGAGAGGATGGCTCCGACGGGTTGAGCACCCTTGTCTCTGTGAGCGAGGAGCCGGAGGGAGACAACTGTACGAACGGCGGGATAAAGATCGAGGCTGGGCTCGACGACGACCGTGACGGACTGCTCGACCCCGAAGAGGTGGATGACACCGTGTATGTCTGCGACGGAGCAGACGGCGTAGACGGGCTGACCTCCCTCATATCAGTGAGTGACGAAGCCCCTGGTGCGAACTGCACCGACGGCGGGATAAAGATCGAGACAGGGCTCGACAGTGACCGTGACGGACTGCTCGACCCCGAAGAGGTGGACGGCACCGCCTATGTCTGCACAGTAGCCGGCACCGGCAGCGGTGACGGTACGGACGGGCTGACCTCCCTCATATCAGTGAGTGACGAGCCCCCCGGTGCGAACTGCACCGACGGCGGGATAAAGATCGAGACAGGGCTCGACAGCGACCGTAACGGATTGCTCGACCCTGAAGAGGTGGAGAGCGAGGCATATGTCTGTAACGGCTCAAGCGGTACCGACGGCCTTGAATCCCTCGTCTCAGTGAGCAGCGAGCCTGCCGGTACGAACTGTGAAAGCGGTGGCGTGAAGATCGAGACAGGGCTTGACGACGACCGTGACGGACTGCTCGACCCCGAAGAGGTGGACGGCACCGCCTATGTCTGTAACGGTACCGGCGGCGGCAGTGCGGTCTTGACCTACACGGTGGGAGGCAAGGTCATCGGCCTGGTCGGCACGGTGTCGCTCCAGCTGAACGGCGACGAGCTGCTCGACGTGACGGCGGACGGCTCCTTTGCCTTTGCAACAAGGCTCGGCAACGGCGCAAGTTACACCGTTACGGTCGCAACGCAGCCTTCCAACCAGACCTGCACGGTCATAAACGGAAGCGGCACTGTGCCCGGTGCGGACGTAACGGGTATACTCGTCTTCTGCTCTGCCGACACCTACACTGTGGGCGGCACTGTCAGCGGCCTTTCAGGGACGCTCACCCTCCAGAACAACGGCGGTGACGATCTGGTCGTCTCTGCTGACGGAGCCTTCACCTTCGCGACCCCTGTTGCCGACGGCGCCACATACGACGTCACAGTGCTGAGCCATCCCGTAGGCCAGGCATGCAGCGTGACCGGCGGTACCGGCAGCGTATCAGGTGCAGACGTTACGGATGTCTCGGTTGCCTGTGCGCCCGAGACCACGGCTCCTGCCGTTGTCTCCACCTATCCGGCGGACGGTGCTGCCGATGTTGCACTCGATGTCACGCTGACAGCCCTGTTCTCTGAAGACATGGATCCCGCCTCGATCACGGCCTCCACGTTCAAGCTCTACGACGATACCGCGTCTGCCGCTGTGGGGGGGACCGTCACGTATGACGAGGCCTCGAAGACCGCGCTTTTCACTCCGGCCGACGCGCTCGTTACCGGACACACCTATACCGCTACGATGACTACAGGCGCGACCGACCTGGCCCACAACGCGCTCGACGCCGATTATTCCTGGAGCTTTTCCGTAGTTGCGCCACCGGTTAACACAACATCGGTGAATAAGATAAGTGGTTGCGAGTTCATCGATAACGGCGCTGTGGCCACCACCTCGGACACCGTGACGCTCAGCCTTTCGGCCACCGACGATGTGGGAGTAGCCGCCTACTACGTCACCGACAATGCAACGGGCGTGATACCGGATGCACCCGCCCCTGATGCTGCAGGCTGGAACGAGATCACTCCGGTCGGGAGCTACGAAGCAGACGTCACGTACACCTTTGCAGGGACCTACAGCGAGGGCGACAGGGTCTACGTCTACACCTGGTTCAAGGATGAAGCAGGCAATGTCTCTGCTGTGGCAAGCGACGCCATCACGAAGATCGCTGCCTCGAAATACGTCTTCTTCGAAGATTTCGAGGACGGCATAGGCCTGTGGTGGGCGTCAAACGGAGTTTGGGAGGTGGGTGAAGCGACCTCTGGTCCGGGTGAGGCACATTCGGATAGTACCCTTGCCGGTACGTTACTTGCAGGGAGCTATCCTGACTGGGTGGACAGTACACTTGTGAGTCCGTCCGTCGTGCTTCCGGATATAGCCGCGGGGGAGGAGATACACCTCAGGTTCTGGCACTGGTTCTCAGTCAATCGTTACGATAGTCTGACTGTCAGGGTTCAGGAGGAGACGGCTCCGGGTGTGTGGAGCGGCTGGACTGTTCTCAAAACTTTCTACCTTAACTCAGGCGGTGTCTGGACGTATCCGCTCGTCGACCTCTCCGCTTATGCGGGGAAGAAGATACGGATAGGATTTACGTTGGACAATAGTAGCTACAGCGGCACCGATGCAGGCTGGTACCTCGACGACGTCTCAATAACCGTTGGCAAGGCGGTCGTGCTTGGTACGGGTGAAACCTTTGTTGAGGATTTTACCGGGTGCCTCGATGGATGGTGGGCGTCAAACGGAGTTTGGGAAACTGGTGTGCCTGTATACGGACTGTCCGCTGCTTACTCTTCGCCGAATTCTATAGCCACAGTACTTGCAGGGAGCTATCCTGACTGGGTGGACAGTACACTTGTGAGTCCGTCCGTCGTGCTTCCGGATATAGCCGCGGGGGAGGAGATACACCTCAGGTTCTGGCACTGGTTCTCAGTCAATCGTTACGATAGTCTGACTGTCAGGGTTCAGGAGGAGACGGCTCCGGGTGTGTGGAGCGGCTGGACTGTTCTTAAAACTTTCTACCTTAACTCAGGCGGTGTCTGGACGTATCCGCTCGTCGACCTCTCCGCTTATGCGGGGAAGAAGATACGGATAGGATTTACGTTGGACAATAGTAGCTACAGCGGCACCGGTGCAGGCTGGTACTTCGACGACGTCTCAATAACCACGCCGTAACACCATAGTTGCTGCAGATAAAGGGGGGGGGCAGCCTTGTAGGGTTGCCCCCCTTTTCCCTTAGCTGTTGAGGTTTCAGGTAAGACGGTATTTCAGGAATTCAGGTGTCTCCAGGCTTTTACTGGAGCCTGCCTGACAGTGCTTTTTATAATTTCCGGAATAAACTCGATCAAGCGGAGGTGCTTATGGGAACTACATTCAAGTCCTTGACGTCGGTATTTTTGATAATCCTTCTTGCTGTATTCATTGCTGCCTGCGGGAGCAGCAGTGATGACGGAGAGGCCCGTTGCGACGTGGTGGCGAACGCGGACGGCCCTGCATTCCTGAAGGTTGTCAATCGTCTGGACTCGGGACTGTCGTGGGTCATGTGGGAGTATGCCTTTGGCGCAGACATGAAACCAGGGGAGTGTACCATATTCGGTGTGTCTACAGGATATCACACCGTGGAGTTGACGCAGTGTTACATCTCTAATGATTCATGTACTTCCAACTTCGGCTCAACTGTAACAAGAGACTTTTCTGTTTCCGACGGAGAGACCTATACCATAGAAGTCACAGAGGGCCTTTTCTGAGCAGAACTATTCTTATGTTAAAGGCTGTTTTTGCCTTCTTCCAGTCGCACTGGTAATGTGTTATCGGTTGCCGTAGTGATGCTGAACGAGTATAACCATAATTTTAAGGTATAAGGAGGAATACAATGACTAAGAATTTAAGCCTGGTGGGGTTCGTGGTGGCCGCTCTGCTTTTGACAGTCAATCCCGTTCTTGCAGGCAGTGAATCTGGCAGGTTCAGTGTCGGTGTCTTTACCGGGAGGGCCAACAGCATTGTCGAGAATGCCGCGGCAGGGGCCTATAGCATATATCCTGATACGGAGTTCAAAAGCGGTGGAGTAATAGGAGGGAGCCTGATGTACAGGTTTCCAGCGGGCTATGCCCTGGAACTGAGTGTTGAGCGCTTGTCCATGGATTTGGAAGAGTTGGGGGTGAAGTTTGGAACATTGAATATGACCCCAGTGATGTTTCTCTTCAAGGTCCAGGACATGCCTGAAGGTGATACCGGACTTACCGGACACGCGGATATAGGATTCGGGTGGAGTTTTAACAGCTTCGACAAAGGGCCGTACATCACCGGCCTGGAGAACACCTATGGTGTTACTTTGGATATAACCGTGGAGAGGTCTTTTGTGTTCGAGTTAGGGGCCGGCGCTGATTTATTTTTTACAAAGAATATTTCAGCAAATCTTGATGGAAGGCTTTTATTTGGAAATGTTGATACGTCAGGGTGGGAGATTGATCTTGAAACGTTTCATATCAGTAATTTTCAGATATTATTTGGAATGCGATATTGGTATTAAAGTATTTATAATGCTTCCCCGAAGCAGGATATGAGGGACGAGAAGGTTGGAAGAGTTATGTTACTGCTTTCAGGTAGCTAAGAAGGTCGGTTAGAGTGAAGGGCATTGAGTAAATGCCCGCTTAGACACAAATGAAAGGAGCAGATAAGAATGAAACAGTTATCAGATTTTAATGGTAATTGGACTGTAATGCTTCTCCTGCTTACCATCCTGACGGGGGGCTGTGCAGTAAAAGCTCACAAGTCTTTGGAGCCTGAGTTGTTAAATCATAGCTACCAGGTAACAGTTCTTAGCAAGATTCCAAAAGAAGAAGTTAGTATTTACATAGAGGAGAAGAAATATACTACTATTGGTGGTAACAGTGGGTTGCTTTGGGTATTGATTGATAAAGCAATAAACAAAGCGCGTGGGAAGGCCGCTGAAGAAAGAATCTCCCCTCTGCTTGAGGCTGCGGCAGATGTCAACTTTCGTGTGCAGTATTGGGATGAGTTGGAAAAGGCACTTTACGGTTCACCTTGGTTGAAGATAAAACGCCTGGATAAACGTAGTATTGGCTATACTCAGGAGGAGATAGCTGAAGTTAAGCCTCCCTTCCTGCTTCTGAATACTCTTTATGAGTTATCACCAAATTCTCAGGTTCTTCTTGTTCAAACAAAGGCGAGTCTTTATCTGAACGATCTCAATAAACCCGACTACTTTGGGGTTTACACATATTATTCCGATAAGATTGGAAAGAAAGGTGAGAAGGATGAAAAGGCCATTGAACTTTGGGCGGCAAACAATGCATCGGCCTATCGTGAATCGCTGACAGAAGGCATTAAGCAGAACATGTATATGTTGCGCCTTGATCTTCTGGATAAGCCGGCTGATCCCAAAAATGAAAAAGGAGATAAAATCAGAGTGCGTATTCGCTCACTTTTTTCAGGTTTGATGGTAACCATTCAAGGCAAGGTGATCAAGCGTGACAAGGACCGCGTTGTAATACGGGAAAAAGGTGGCAACTTGCTCTCGATTGGAACAGGTATGATTGAAGACTAATTAAACCTTGAGGACAACACTTATGAAAACAAAGATTCCTATAGTACTGTTGGTCTGTTTTTTGCTATCAGCCTGTACTGCCATGCAACCCGTTCATGTGCAACTAAACTACACACCCAGAAAGAATCGTGTAAAAACAATGTCCACAGAAGGAGAAAAGGCTAACTTGCGCATTGTCAAGATCGAAGTTTTCGATAAAAGGGTTGATCAAAAATACTTGGGAAGCACAGATGCCCCGATCTATGGTTCTGGGGTAATCGAATGGGTACGGAGCGGGATTATATCACTTTCTGAATTTGGTTATTCTTTCCCGTCTTTGAATGAGGAAGGAAACACCCAAGGACTCTCGCTCAAGGTGAACATAGAGCGTGTATCATGTCGGGGTACAGTTATGCATATGCGCTGTACTGTATTCATCAAGGTCGGCTTCTTTTCCGATGGAGTACTTATCCAACGGAAGTCATACTATGGTTCGCAAATTGAAGATAAAGGTCTCATTAGCCAAGGTACGCGACACTTTGGAGCGAAGGCTGTCCTGCATGGTTTGAATGGAGCATTGGAACAATTCCTGGTCAAATTAGAAGCCGACCTCCGGGAAATCAAAGATGGACTAAAGCCTGAAACTTAAAGGAATGGACAACACCTTTCCTGATGTTGTTTTCAGTTAAACGTTTTCCCGGGGGTAAATGGCAACAGAGACTTTAAAAGGGTAAATAGTCACGGCCAGAATAGAATGCTTGATTCCAAAAGAACTGTTCCTTCCGAAAGTTCAGTGCAATGAGTGAAGTTACAGGAGCATAAGGTGTCCACTTTGTAGTAATATTTAGGGTAGGCGGAAAATCGCCTGAGTCGCACGTGCAGGCCATTGCATTCTTCAGAGGGGGCCGATCTCGTTCGTCGAGACGCCAGCGGAGGCAGGAGGGGCATTGAGGATAAAGAGTATATTTGCCGGGTTGTGTGTTCTGTTGCTCGCCTCATACCCGCTTCACGCCCGGGGAGCCGAGATCACCGTCTGGCTCATGGCAGGAGAATACCTGTCCGAGAGAACCTACTCCGCGGAGGAGTTCAGGGATTTTGAGACGAGGTATCCGCATGCCGGCATAGATATAGGCGCGGGTGAGGAGAGGTCGAGGCTTGTACTCATGGAGAACAGCGGAATCCTCGGTGATATCGAGGAGTTCAGGAGGGATTTTCTCAGGAGAAAGGGTCTCGATACCGGGTACGACGAGCTGACCATAAGGGTCCTCTTCATCGGCTGGCACAACTATCCGCTTCAAAGGATCATCGACGACGCCGTGGTCGAGGGTGTCGACGTCGTACAGATCGGTTCCACGTGGACCGCGGCACTGGCAAAGCGCGGGGTGATCGCCGATATATCCGACGTGGTGAGGCCGCTTGAGGCGGAGTTCATCCCGGCTGCGCTCCAGGGGTCGAGGATTCTGGGCGAGAACGGCTACTACGCCATTCCCTGGAGCCTCGACATCAGGACCTGGTTTTACAACAGCGAGCTGTTCGATGAGGCGGGCATAAGCGCCGACTCCCTTAAGAACCTCGAAGACTTGGAGGTCGCCTGCGAAAAGTTCCGTCAGAACACCAGGGGCCGCGACGTCTGGTTTGCCGGGATACCGACCTCCGGTGACGACTACAGCACCCTGCACAATGCCATGACCTGGATATGGGGATGGGGCGGAAGGGTCATAAAGAACGACGGAGTGCCGGGGATAGCGGATCGAGATGCGATGGAAGGGATGAGCAGGTATGTAGGCCTTGCGGTGAAGGGCTGCACCCCTTTGAAAGGCGCCGACGGCAAGCCCATCCGCCTTGTAGACATTGAGACGGGTTTTCTGAGGGGTGAGTACGCAATGGTATTCATAGGCCCGTGGGTCCTCGGAGCGATTGCCTCGGCCGAGAGACCCGAGAGGTTCGTGAATGCGGGCTCACTGTCGGGTCCGGCTGTCTCCAGTGGCAACATCTTCACCGGCGGCAGCCAGCTCGCCCTGATAGACTCGCCCCGAAGCCCCTTGGAGGAAGAGGCGGCGAGGGAGTTCCTGAAGTTCCTCTCGGCAAGGGGGAATCCAGGTGCCGGGCTCTCGCCGAAAGAGAGGAACTTCGTTGAACTCCTCCGGGACCCTCAGCTCAGCTCCTATCCCCTTACACTAATCCGGCAGGAATTCCGTGCCTATCCAAGCATTCCGGAGTGGGGAGAGGTGGAGAAGATAATGGTGAGGCGCATTGCAAGCGTCTTCAAGCGCGTTGGAGAAGGTGAAGACCCAGGCGGTGTAATCAAGAGGGAGTTCGGTGCGGCAAAGGGGGAGATCGAGCAGACCATCGGCAGAGAGAGACCGCCTGCCTGGGTGATTGCCGCTATGGTAGTGCTTGCTGGGGGAGTGCTTTATCACGCGCGCCTGTTGCTCAGGCGCCGCTTTCCGCCGCTTGTACCGGTTGATGCCGTGAGGAAGTTCCACAGTATTAAGGATGTGCTGCACAGGGCAAAGGTCTGCCGTGATAGCATCCATGATGCCGAGGATATCAAAAGAGCCAGAGACACGCTGTCGGAGCATCTTAAAAACGTCCTGGAGGAAATGGAGTGGTTGACCAAGTACGGACCTGACGAGATGGCGAATCTCCTCAACAGGAGCAGGAACAAAATAACGGAATATAAGGATAATGCCGAGGATGACACTCTTCAGCCGAAGGAATACGAGACGAAACTCGTCGAGCAGTTTGAGAAAGAGATGCGTCCCATTATTGACGAGATGTCGGACATGCTGAATAATAAATATTTCGTTAACCATGGAAGGCTGAATAGTATAATCATGGAGTTGAGGAAGAACCATGACTTCAAGAGCGACTTATCGAGTTTTGTCAGGAGGAGCTACACCATGGTGATAAGTCCCGACGACCTGAAGAGCTGTCTCTCCAACCTTCTTCATAACGCCCGGGAAGCGGTCAGGGATAAAGAGGCCCCGGAGATCAAGGTGACTCTTTCCGTTTCAGATATGTACATAGATATCTCTGTCGAGGACAATGGAAGAGGGGTCCGGGGAAGAGGGGGCCGGTCGGGCTGCCGTAGACGGGGCCACGGGATCAGCGATATTAAGAAAATTCTGGGCAGGTGGGGAGGCGACCTGACTTCTGCAGGTGAATGCGACATAGGGACAGTCATGACGTTGAGGATCAGGAGGTTTTAGCAGGAAGGAGGGCTGATGAGACCGAGTCTGTTGATTGTGGATGACGAGATCGGCGTTGTGGAGGGTCTCGAGAAAAGCTTGAAGTGTGCTGGGAATGAAGGGATGCTGGAGGTTCACCGCTGTTTCAACTTCAGCGATGCAGAGAAGTTTATTGAAAAGAGGATGCCGGAGCTGGTGGTTGTCGACCTGAATCTGCCGGAGGCTGAGGGAGGCATAGTCATTGACGGGCTCGGAAGGGAGTTGATCGACATCATAAGGGGGCGCTCGGCGAGGACCAAGATCATCATGATTACCGGAGAGACCAACCGGTGCACTCAAGACAAGTACCTGAACGAGGACTTCTTCAAGGGAGTCAATGATTTTGTCCTCAAGGAGAGCAGGACTCCATGGATAAGAACGCTGGCAGAGAAGGTCATTCACCTTGCCGGTCTCTTCATCAAGGCAGAGAAGTTCCTCGTAAGGGAGCTCTCAGAGCGTATCGTCATGTTCAACCTCACCCGGGAAACAGCCGAGTATTTCAAGGAGAGTTTCAGTTACGACTTTGTAGCCGCCCAAACCCCTGAGGACGCGATACGTGCTTGTGAAACGAGCCCTGTCTGTGCCGGCGTGGTGGGAGTGAACGGCAGGGAGGGGTATACCTTTATCAGGAGATTCCTCAAGCACCGGCAGGACATCCCCCTCGTGGCGGTTACGGAGCACGGTGACGTCGACGGCTTCGAGGCGTTGAAGGAAGCCATGAGGGAGGGTGCGGCCTCAGGGGCAAGGCTGCTCGGCGAGGGCGGTTATGTCAAGGAGGCGCTCGATAGGGCCGTGGAGTTGCGGAGGAGTAAGCTCGACAAGTTTTCCGAGCTTGTCGGGAATCATCCCGCCCTGGTGAAGGCCATCGCGATGGCCGAGACAGCGGCGGAGGGTGGTGCACCCGTGATGGTCATCGGTGAAAGCGGGACCGGAAAGGAACTGATCGCCAAGGGGATTCACGATCATTCGGGCAGGAAAGGCGAGTTTGTGGCCGTCAACTGTGCCGCCATTCCGGAGAACCTGCTCGAGAGTGAACTCTTCGGACACGAGAGAGGCGCCTTCACTTCAGCCGTGGCTTCGAAGAAGGGGCTCTTCGAGGTGGCCGACGGCGGCACCCTTTTTCTTGACGAGATAGCCGAGCTGCCGCTTCAGCTGCAGACCAAGCTACTCAGGGTGCTCGAGACGCGCAGCATAAGGAGGATAGGGGGCAGGGTGGAGACAGCCGTGGATGTGAAGGTCGTTGCAGCCACGAACAGGGACCTCTCAACTCTCGTTGGAGACGGCAGCTTCAGGAACGACCTCTACCAGAGGCTGAACGTCTTCTCTGTTCAGCTGCCGCCGCTGAGGGAGAGGAGGTCGGACATTCCGAGGCTCGTCTATTACTTCATCTCCGACCTCTCGAACAGGTACGGCAAGGGTGTCATTGGCATCGAGGAGGAGGCATTGAAGATCGTTCAGGAACAGTCCTGGTCCGAAGGTAATGTCAGGGGGCTCAGAAACTTCATCGAAAAGATAATTGCATCCATTCCCGTGAACAAGGACGTCATAGGTGTGGATGACGTACTGGTGGAGATGTCTTCCATGCAGGCGAGGGAGGAGAGGGGGGCATACGGCATCAGTTTCCACAGGGACTTTACCATCAAGGACGTCGAGCACTGGGCTAAGGCTGTCGCCTGTATCGAGCACCTCAAGGCGGTCCTGCAGGAGTTCGACTCCGTCAAGGTTGGAGGCAAGGAGCGGTTGGAGGTCATGAGGAGGCTCGAGATACAAAATGACGGCACCTTCTATGCCAATATCAACAACGGGATAAGCATCGCCTTAGAGATCGCGGGGCGGAAAGATGGGCATGCTTCAGAGAGTGACGTGCTGAAACTCCTGTCAGTTGATAACAACAAGCCCTTGAGGCTCTTCATCGCCGACAGGATCAACCGCATGTCCAGCGGCGGTGGGTGAGCCTGCGGGGCATGCATCGAGGAAGCACGATGGCGGTGCGGAAGGGGTTTGAGTCAACAAAATATCCGGCGCCACCCTGTTATCCAGTTATTGTGGGAGGGAGTGGCACGGCAGCACGGAGGATCGAGAATGAATGGTTTATTGAAGTGGCGGGGGATTATGCTTATCCTGTTTTGTGCGGTTCTATGGTCTGCCGCATCAGCAGCTGCCGATCAGAGTACGGGCCTCGACCTGGCATTCGAGCACCTTTACGAGGTGATGGACAGATACCACGGTGCCTTTTACGTTTACACCGACCTTTCGGCTGCAGGGAACCATTTCGTCACCCTCGGCAGGCTCTCAAGCACGGGTGACGACGACAGGGTCGAGATCGACCCGGGCTTCAGGGGCGACTGCTTCTCCGGTACCACCTGCATCAGGAACAGGTTCAATGCCGCTGAAGACAACTGGGGCGGGTGGTACTTCCTGAATGGAGTCCTCGAGGGCGAGGATACCGTGCCGCGCCAGAACTGGGGCGACTACCCAGAAGCAGGGCTTGACCTGTCGGGGGCCACAAAGCTCACATTCCATGCAAGGGGTGAAGTGGGTGGAGAAAGGGTGGAGTTTTTCGCCTTCGGCGTGGGCAGGGACCCGTGGACAGGGCTTCCCACCGCTCCTTACCCCGATTCCTCGCCCAAGGTCTCCACCGGGTTTATAACCCTGTCGGACAGCTGGCAGGAGTACACGATAGACCTCAGGGGCCTGGACCTCGGTTACGTCATCGGTGGGTTCGCCTGGGTGACGAACGCGTACGAGAACGGCGGCCGGGACATAACCTTCTATATCGACGACGTGGGCTACGACAAGGGCAGGCTCGATGAGCCCCGTTTTCTCGTCAGCTTCGAGACCATCCCTTCGTCGTCCGACTTCGATACGACCACGAATAACACGGCCTTCGGATACGACAATGCCCTTGCCTTGCTCGCCTTCCTATCGAGGGGAAGGCCGGAAGACCTCGAGAGGGCCGGTCTCTTGGCGGATGCCTTTGTGTACGCCGTCAACAACGACCGCTACTTCACCGACAACCGCTTGAGGAACGGCTACCAGGGGGGAGACCTCGCTCTCTTCCCCGGCTGGACACCGCGGGGCAGGACCGCCACGGTCCGCATGCCGGGATGGTGGGACGCCGAGGGCACTGCATGGTATGAGGACGAGTTCATGGTGAGTACCCATACGGGGAACGTAGCCTGGCCCATGATCGCCCTGCTCAACTACTACAGGAGGGCAGGCGGTGCCGAATACCTCGAGGCCGCATCGGCCCTGGGCGAGTGGATCGAGAAGATGACGCGGGACGACCGGTGTGCCGGTGGCTATACGGGCGGCTACTCCGGCTGGGAGGAGTCGGCCTCCTCACCCGGCGGACAGGTGAAACTCCTGTACAAGGCTACGGAACACAACATCGATATATACGCCGCCTTCATGCTCCTGTATCAGGAGACCGGTGAGGAGAAGTGGAAGGAGAGGGCCCTTCATGCCAGGGGCTTTGTTGAGTCCATGTGGAATGACGAGGGTGGATACTTCTGGACCGGCACCCTTGATGACGGCTGTACCGTCAACAGGAACCTGAACGGGCTCGGCACACCCAACATCCCCGTGGACATCCAGGCATGGGCAGTGATGGCGCTGGGTGACTACTATTCAGCCCTCGACTGGGCGGAGCGCGGCACCTATGTCGAACATCACGGCTTCAAGGGGTTCGACTTCAACAACGACAGGGACGGGGTCTGGTTCGAGGGAACGGCCCAGATGGCGGTCGCCTACCAGATGACCGGTGCGGCCGACAAGTCGGCCCTCTACGTTTCCGAGCTGCGCAGGGCCATGACTTCGGCGGCCAACAACAACGGCAAGGGGATCGTCGCGGCCTGTCACGACGGGGTCACTACAGGGTTCGAGTGGAACTACCTCAGCCGCGTGCACGTCGGAGCCACGGCCTGGTACATATTTGCCGAAGAGGGATACAACCCCTACTGGGGGGTCTGGATCGCACCGAACCCCCGTACTGCAGATTAGATCGGCGACAGGGCGGCGGTCAAGGGCCGTGGCAGCCACGGCCCTTGACCGCCTGCTGCCGAGTTGTATTATAATAACATCGCCCACACCAGCCGAGGAGCCGACCGGCTGCCGCTGGCGATAACCTCGTTCCCGCGCCACACGTGCGCCTACACGGAAACCCCCCGGAAAAATATAAATAAATCTTATGTTGTGATTGTAATTTTTTTCTTGAAATAAAACTTTTTCTTTATGTAGTATAGTGCGTTTCCTGAGCAGACACTCAAACGGAAAATCTATAATAATGGAGGTATTTTAATGAGAATAGTACTGCTTGGCGCACCCGGGGCAGGTAAGGGGACACAGGCCAAGAAGCTCGTGGACAAGTACGGCATCCCCCAGATATCTACCGGAGACATCCTCAGAAAGGCCGTTGCAGACGGCACTCCCCTCGGAAAGGAAGCAAAATCCTACATGGACAAGGGTGAACTCGTCCCTGACTCGGTGGTCATAGGCCTGGTGAAGGAGAGGCTTGCTCAGGACGACTGCAAGAAGGGGTTCATCCTCGACGGTTTTCCACGCAACACAGCCCAGGCGGAAGTCCTCGACAAGGTGTTGGAGGAGATGGGCATCCCCCTCGAGGTGGCGCTCAGCGTTGATGTCGATATGGATATCCTGATGAAGAGGCTTACCGGCAGGAGGACATGCAGGCAGTGCGGCCAGATGTACAACATCTACTTCTCGCCGTCACAGAAGGAGGGGGTTTGCGACAAGTGCGGCGGAGAGCTCTATCAGAGGGACGACGACAAGGAGGAGACCATCCGAAAGAGGCTTGAGGTGTACGAGGCCCAGACCGCGCCCCTGATCGAGTACTACAAGAACAAGGGTATCCTCAAGAGCGTGGAGGGTACGGGAGAGATCGACGAGATATTCGCCAAGATCTGCTCCATGCTCGGTGGATAGGGGGCAGGCCCTTCTTGTGGGTAGATTTTTCAGTCTTTTGGCGTATTGCTGACTTCAAGAACAAATCAACGAAGGAGGATTCTATGGCACTGGTAAATCCGCATGGCAAAGAGAAGAGACTCAAGCCCCTGCTGCTTGAGGGGGAAGAGCTGAAAGAAGAGAAGGAAAGAGCCAAGTCCCTCACCGCTGTGAGGATGACCTCGAGGGAGACGGGCGATCTTATAATGATGGGGATAGGGGGGTTCACCCCGATCGAAGGATTTATGGGTTACGAGGACTGGAAGGGAGTCTGTGACGAGTACAAGATGGCGGACGGGACCTTCTGGCCGATCCCTATCACCCTCTCCACCACGAAGGGCAATGCAGACAGCATCAAGATAGGTGAGGACGTCGCCCTGATCGACGAGGAGTCGGGCGAGATAATGGCCACGATGACGGTCAAGGAGAAGTACACCATAGACAAGGTTCACGAGTGCAAGAAGGTCTTCGGGACCGACGATACCGAACACCCGGGTGTTGCCAAGGTGATGGCGCAGGGAGAGGTGAACCTCGCCGGGCCTGTGAAGGTGCTGAGCGAGGGGAGGTTCCCCGAGGAGTACAAGGGTGTCTACATGAGGCCCGAGGAATCGAGGAGGATTTTCGAGGAGAAGGGCTGGTCCACGGTCGCGGCGTTCCAGACCCGCAACCCCATGCACCGTTCCCACGAGTATCTCACCAAGATTGCAATCGAGATTTGCGACGGCGTTTACATCCATATGCTGCTTGGAAAACTCAAGCCCGGCGACATTCCTGCAGACGTGAGGCAGAGTGCCATTGACGCCCTGATCGAGAACTATTACGTCAAGGACACCATAACGGTCGGCGGTTATCCTCTGGACATGAGATACGCAGGTCCGAGAGAGGCCCTGCTGCATGCCGTCTTCAGGCAGAACTTCGGCTGCAGCCACCTGATAGTCGGCCGTGACCATGCCGGGGTTGGAGACTACTACGGGCCGTTCGACGCGCAGAAGATATTCGACGAGATACCCGAGGACGCCCTCGAGACGAAGCCGCTCAAGATCGACTGGACGTTCTACTGCTACAAGTGCGACGGCATGGCCTCGATGAAGACATGTCCTCACAGCAAGGAGGACAGGCTGATCCTGAGCGGGACGAAGCTTAGGAAGATGCTTTCCGAGGGCGAGGAGGTCTCCGAGAAGTTCAGCCGCCCGGAGGTCCTGAAGATACTGAGCGACTACTACCGGGGACTCACGGAGAAGGTGGAGATAAAGATGCACAAATATGCAGAGGGGGCATGAGCTGAGGCTCGTGATTCACTCGGCGTCGAAGGTTTGCACCCGTCGGTCATCAATACACGAGTGAAGGGAGGTGGAGAGGACCTCGATCTTAATTTGTAGTTTAGCTGCAAACCCTAAATCTAATGTGAGGAGGTATTCAGTATGCCAAGTTATGTGATTACTGAAAAGTGCGACGGCTGCAAAGGGCAGGAAAGGACGGCATGTATGTACATCTGTCCCAATGACCTTATGAAGCTCGATCGCGACAGGATGAAGGCTTGGAACCAGGAGCCTGATCAGTGCTGGGAGTGTTACAACTGCGTCAAGATATGCCCTCAGCAGGCTATCGAGGTCAGGGGCTATCAGGACTTCAACCCGCTCGGCGGAAACGTCATTCCTCTGAGGGGTACCGATGCCATCATGTGGACGATCAAGTTCAGGAACGGCACGCTCAAGAGGTTCAAGTTCCCGATCAGGACCACGGCGGAAGGCTCGATCGACCCCTATGCAGGCAAGCCCGAGGCCGACATCTCGAGGATCAAGGAGCCCGGACATTTTACCCAGCAGGGTGCGGGTGTGACGATGCCCACAATAAAGTAAACTCTTACTAAGGAGGCTTGAACATGGAAAAGGAAACATGTACATTTTCATATTGCCAGAAGCCCGAGGTCGTGGAGGTTGAGACCGATCTCCTGATCATCGGCGGTGGTATGTCGGCCTGCGGTGCGGCGTTCGAGGCCACCCGCTGGGCGACCCCGCAGGGGATCAGGATAACCATGGTGGACAAGGCCGCAACCGACAGGAGCGGTGCCGTGGCGATGGGACTCTCCGCCATCAACACCTACATGGGCGAGAACGATCCCGCCGACTACGTCAGGTACGTCAGGGGCGACCTCATGGGCATAATCAGGGAAGACCTCGTCTATGACCTCGGAAGGCATGTCGACGATTCAGTCCATCTCTTCGAGGAGTGGGGTCTCCCGATCTGGAAGAAGGGCGACGACGGATTCTCGCTGGACGGTTTCCAGGCGAAGGATGCCGGCAAGCCGATGCTCAAGGACGGTGGAACCCCTGTCAGGTCCGGCCGCTGGCAGATCATGATCAACGGTGAGTCCTACAAGGTCATCGTCGCCGAGGCTGCAAAGAAGGCGCTCGAGATCAACAGGCAGGCGACCGGCATGGAGCAGAACCACTTCGAGAGGGTCTTCATCGTCAAGCTCTTCAAGGATGCCAACGTTGAGAACAGGGTTGCTGCAGCCGCCGGCTTCAGCGTCAGGGAGAACAAGCTGTACATATTCAGGGCCAAGGCCATCTGTCTCGGCGCCGGTGGAGCGGTCAACGTCTTCAGGCCGAGGTCTTCGGAGGAAGGTAAGGGCAGGGCGTGGTATCCTGTCTGGAACTCCGGTTCCGGTTATGCTCTCGGCATGCAGGTCGGCGCAGAGCTCACCATGATGGAGAACAGGTTCGTCCCTGCGAGGTTCAAGGACGGCTATGGTCCTGTCGGTGCATGGTTCCTCTTCTTCAAGGCCAAGGCCACCAACAGCCTCGGAGAAGACTACTGCGCGAACCAGGAGGCCATTGCCGAGGCTAAGGCCAAGTACGGCGACTATGTCGACAAGATGGGTACGGCGATCAGGAACCATCTGATGATGAGGGACATGAAGCTCGGCAAGGGCCCGATCATCATGAGGACCCATGAGGCCATGCAGGCCATAAACAAGGAGTTCGTGGAGAAGCTCGGCGAGAAAGAGGCAAAGAAGAAGATCAAGCACCTCGAGGCAGAGGCCTGGGAGGACTTCCTCGACATGTGTATCGGTCAGGCCGGCCTCTGGGCCTGCGAGAACGTCGAGCCGGACAAGCAGCCTTCCGAGATAATGCCGACAGAGCCTTATCTCCTCGGCTCGCACGCCGGATGCGCAGGCTTCTGGGTGAGCGGTCCGAACGACCTGGGTGCCCCTGCAGAGTGGCACTGGGGCTACAACAGGATGTCGACCGTCGAGGGTCTCTTCATGATGGGTGACATCTGCGGTGCATCGGGTCACAAGTTCTCCTCCGGCTCCCACGCCGAGGGCAGGATCGCGGCCAAGAACGCTGTGGCCTTCATTCTCGACCACAAGGACTTCACTCCTACGCTGAACAAGACCGCCGACGAGATAGCAGCAGAGCTCTATCTGCCTTTCGAGATCTACGAGAAGTACAAGAACGCGACCACTGATCCGTCGATGAACCCCAACTACATCAAGCCCAAGCTCCTCCAGGCAAGGCTCCAGAAGATCGCTGACGAGTACTTCGGCGGTTGCTCGACCTGGTACATGACCTCCAAGACCATGCTCGAGGAAGGCCTCAGGAAGCTCGAGGTCCTCAAGGAGGACGCGGCGAGGCTTGCTGCAGCCGACCTTCACGAGCTGATGAGGTGCTGGGAGAACTACCACAGGATACTCTCCGTTGAGGCCCATGCTCGCCACATCCTCTTCAGGGAGGAGTCCAGGTATCCCGGTTACTACTACAGGGGCGACTACGACAGGATCGACGACGAGAACTGGAAGTGTTTCGTCAACTCCAGGTACGATGTCGAGACCGGTCAGTGGGAAGTCAAGAAGGTCCCCTACGTGCAGCTTGTAGACTGAGATTCATGATATCGGGATGGGCAGGGCTTGGTCCCTGCCCATCCAACATAAACCGCGCTTTGAGGATTCAGGGTTTTAGATTGTTCCAAGGCAGTCTAAAGCCTTGAATTTTCAAAGCAAACGGAGGATAGAGATGGGAGAACAGAAGAGTATACTTGTGATCGGCGGTGGCATAAGCGGCATAACCACGGCTGTCGAGGCAGCAGAGGCCGGCTATGAGACGACGATAGTCGAGAAGAGGCCTTACCTCGGCGGCAGGGTCGCCCAGTTGTTCAAGTACTTCCCGAAGCTGTGTCCGCCATACTGCGGTCTGGAGATAAACTTCAGGCGCATAAAGCAGAACCCCAAGATAAAGTTCTACACCCTCTCGGAGATCGAGAGCATAAGCGGTACCGAGGGGGACTTCAAGGTCAACATCAGGGTCAATCCCAAATACGTTAACGAGAAGTGCACTGCGTGCGGCAAGTGCGCCGAGGTCTGTCCTGCGGAGAGGCCTAATGACTTCAATTTCGGCATGGATACCACAAAGGCCATATACCGCCCGCATGACATGGCGTTTCCGGCGAGGTACGTGATAGACGAGCAGGCCTGTAAGGGCTCGGCATGCGCAGAGTGTGTCAAGGCCTGCAAGTTCGGTGCGATCGACCTCGACATGAAGCCGGCGACGGTGGAGGTCAACGCAGGCAGCATAGTCGCCGCCACGGGCTGGAACCCCTATGATGCAACCAGGATGGAGAACCTCGGCTTCGGCAGGATAAAGAACGTCATCACGAACATGATGATGGAGCGGCTCTCCGCACCGAACGGTCCGACCGGCGGCAAGATACAGAGGCCTTCAGACGGTAAAGAGGTGCAGAGCATCGCCTTCGTCCAGTGTGCCGGTTCGAGGGACGAGAACCACCTGCCCTACTGCTCTGCGATATGCTGCATGGCATCCATGAAGCAGGCGACGTACATCAGGGAGAAGAACCCCGACTCACAGGTATACATCTTCTACATAGACCTGAGGGCGCCCGGCAAGTACGAGGACTTCCTGAGGAAGGTCCAGTCGGACGAGAAGGTGGAGATGATAAAGGGCAAGGTCGCCAAGATCGAAGAGGATGCCGACGGCGGGGTGGTCGTTACGGCAGAGGACGTGGTCGGCGGAGGCAAGATACACCAGAAGGTGGACATGGTCGTCCTCGCCGCCGGAATGGAGGCGGCCGCGAAGGCCAACGGCCTTCCGCCCGTCATCAAGACCGAGGAGAGCGGCTTCGTTGTATCGGAAGGTCAGACAGCGGGCATCTATGCAGCCGGGGTTGCCGGTAGGCCCAATGATGTCACCAACTCCGTGCAGGGTGCCACCGGGGCAGCCTTGAAGAGCATACAAAGTCTGGTGAGGAGGTAGAGACCTATGAGTGAAAGCAAACTGGGAGTATACATCTGTACGGATTGCGGTATCGGTGAATCTCTGAATATAGAGGAGCTGCAGAAGGCTGCAAAGGCCCCGATATGCAGGACGCACCCGTTCCTCTGCAGCCAGGAAGGCGTCCAAGTGATCAGGGATGACATCAACAACGAAGGCGTAAACAAGATAGTCATAGCTGCGTGTTCGCAGAGGGTCAACTACGATGTATTCGACTTCGACCCGCTGAAGTATGTCACCGAGAGGGTCAACCTGAGAGAGCACGTCGTCTGGTCTCATCCCCCGAACACTGATGAGACACAGGCGATGGCAGAGGACTACATAAGGCTCGGGATTACGAGGGCCAACAAGTCCGAACCGCCGGAGCCGAAGATTACCGACCTGAACAGGACCATACTCGTTGTGGGAGGTGGCGTGACCGGCCTGACAGCCGCTGTCGAGGCTGCAAAGGCGGGCAGCGATGTCGTACTGGTCGAGAAGGAGGCCGAGCTCGGAGGCTGGACGAGAAAGATGTACAAGGTCCTTCCGAAGAAGGCGCCCTTTACGGACCTCGAAAAGCCCGACATCGACTCCAGGATAGCAGAGGCCGAGGGCAACGAAAAGATCAAGATATACAAGTCCACGACCATCAAGAAGATCGCAGGTGAGCCCGGCATGTACGAGGTCACCGTGGATACTGACGGCACCGAGGAGACGTTCACCGTCGGGGCGATCATATACGCCATAGGGTGGAAGCCCTACGACGCGTCGAAGCTTGACAGCCTGGGATACGGAAAGTTCAAGAACGTCATCACGAACGTCGAGATGGAGGAACTGGCATCGAAAGGCGGAATATCGAGGCCCTCCGACGGCAAGCCGGCACAGAGCGTCGTCTTCATACAGTGTGCGGGACAGAGGGACGAGGCCCATGTGCCGTACTGTTCGGCGGTCTGCTGCAATGTCTCGCTGAAGCAGGCGATGTACGTGAGGGAGTCCAACCCCGAGGCAGGGGCCTACATCATCTACAAGGATATGAGGACCCCGGGGCTGTATGAAAACTTCTACAAGGCCGCCCAGGACGACGAGGGCATATTCCTTGCCAAGGGTGAGATACTCGGCATCACAGAGGAGGCCGGCGGAACCCTGCTCGTCGAGGTGAACAACCAGCTCCTCGACAAGAAGGTGACCATAAAGGCCGACATCGTCGTTCTTGCCACGGGCATGCTCACGAACATGATACCCGACGAGTACGAGGTCAATAACCTGACTCCTGAATACATAGGCACGATCGTAAAGAAGGAGACAGCGGACGGCATCATTGAGGAACTCGAGCCCGTGCCCATCTCGCTGAACCTCGCCTACAGGCAGGGCCCGGAGATGCCGCACTTGAAGTACGGGTTCCCTGATTCGCACTTCATATGCTTCCCGTACGAGACGAGGAGGACCGGCATATACGCAGCAGGTGCCGTGAGGCACCCGATGGATGCGCTCCAGGCATCGGCCGATGCAGCGGGTGCGGCGCTCAAGGCCATCCAGTGCCTCGAGCTCACCTCTCAGGGCAAGGCGGTGCACCCGAGGGCCGGGGACCAGACCTTCCCCGAGTTCAGGCTCGAATCCTGCACGCAGTGCCGCAGGTGCACGGTCGAATGTCCCTTCGGCGTCCTCGACGAGGACGAGAAGGGCACGCCGCAGGAACATCCCTACCGCTGCCGCCGCTGCGGTACCTGCATGGGCGCCTGTCCGCAGAGGATCATAAACTTCAAGAACTACAGCATAGACATGATATCTTCGATGATAAAGACGGTGGAGGTTCCAGACGAGGACGAGGAACCGTTCATTCTCGGCCTCATCTGCGAGAACGACGCGTATCCCGCCCTCGACCTCGCAGGCCAGAACAGGATACAGTACAGCCCCAACTTCAGGTTCATCTCCCTGAGGTGTCTCGGCGGTACGAACCTCGTCTGGATCGCGGACGCCCTGTCGAAGGGCATCGACGGCATCATCCTGATCGGGTGCAAGTTCGGTGATGATTACCAGTGTCACTTCGTCAAGGGCAGCCAGATGGCTAACGAGAGGCTCGGAAAGGTCCAGGAGACACTCGACAGGCTGATGCTCGAGGCAGACAGGGTACAGCAGGTACAGCTCGCGATAAACGAGTGGGACAAGCTGCCCCAGATACTCGACGAGTTCTCCGAGGCGCTGAAGGAACTCGGGCCGAACCCGTACAAGGGATTCTAACGGTTTTTTTTCAGATAAAACGCGGCAGGTGGGTGCCTGTCATCACAACTCTGATGACGAGACCAAACAAGGGAGGTTTTGTATGCCAGAAAATACGGTGATAACACCGGACATTCAGTTTGTCAGGGAGATGAAGGAGGCCGGTGGCGATACATTAAAGAAGTGCTATCAGTGCGCGACCTGTTCGGTTGTATGTCCCATGTCGCCCGACGACAAGCCCTTCCCGAGGAAGGAGATGGTCATGGCCCAGTGGGGCATGAGGGAAGAGCTGTCGGCCGATCCGGACATCTGGCTCTGTCACAACTGCAACGACTGCTCCAAGTACTGCCCGAGAGGTGCACGGCCCGGTGATGTGCTGAGCGTCATGAGGCAGAAGTTCATCAAGGAGAACGCGGTGCCCGCATTCATGGGGAATATCGTGACCGATCCCAAGAAGACGATCGTCGCACTGGCGATTCCGTTCGTGCTCTTCCTCTTGGTACTCGGTCTGACCGGACATCTCAGGATCCCCTCCGGCGAGATCGTGTACTCGAAATTCTTCCCGATAAGGTACATAGAGGTCATCTTCATCACTGCCGTGGCCCTGACCGGTATCAGCTATCTCGTAAGTCTCAACGGCTTCTGGGCGCGGATGAGCAGGCAGAACGGCCGGGCCTACACCAAGGGGTTCGTACCGGCCCTGACAGAGACGCTCACGGAGTTCCTCAGCCACAAGAGGTTCGAGAAGTGCGAGGTGAACGGAGACCGCAAGACCGGCCACCTCCTCGTCTTCTACGCATTCCTCGGTCTCCTGATAACCACGATATGGATAACCTATTACTACTATGTGCCGAAGATTCATTCTCCGATTCCGCTGTCCGACCCGATGAAGTGGCTCGCCAACCTCAGTGCACTCGCACTCATCGTCGGCGTGTTGATCCTTATATACAACAGGACCAAGGACAAGGGCGTGGACACAAAGAGCTCGTCGTTCGACTGGACATTCGTCGTTATGATACTCCTCTTGGCTATCACCGGCATACTGACCGAGCTCATAAGGCTGGCGGGAATCGCCTCCCTCGCATACCCGATGTACTTCATTCACCTGATGTTCGTCTTCTACACGATCGTCTATTTCCCGTACTCGAAGCTCGCCCACATGGGCTACAGAACCCTGGCGATCACCTATTCGAAGATGACGGGAAGGGACATTACATGAAAGTCAAGGACATACTGAACGAAAAGGGAAGGGAGCTCATCACCATAGGGATAGACTCTTCCATTACCGATGCAGCCTCGAAGATGATGCAGCGGAACATCGGGGCCCTGATCGTCGAGCAGGATACGAAGCTCGTCGGTCTGATCACCGAGAGGGACGTGGTGAAGATCGTCGCCGGCACCGAGTGCCAGATGAAGGACCTGAAGGTCAGGGACATAATGGTGGACAGCGAGAACCTCCTCGTCGCCGAACCCGATGACGAGGTCGAGTACGTCATGGTGGTCATGATACAGAAGGGCATACGTCATATGCCGATCGTTGAGAACGGTGAGCTCTCGGGGATCATATCGATCAGGGACGTGGTGAGGACTCACGTCAAGAAGCTCAATGCCGAGATTCACTTTCTCAAGGAGTACATCTCGGACAAGTACATTTAGCGTGCGCCTTGCGTACGCCGCGTTCATCAGACGGGGGCCGGCCGTCCTTGAGGAGCTACGCTCCTTGCGGTGGCCGTATTGTTCACGAATCCATCTGAATAGAGGCATTTTGCCAGGATACATTCAAAAATTTTTTCAGAGGAGGTATCTTTAATGGAAGCATTTACAGGTTATGCACCCATACTGGGTGCGGGGGGGTTGATAATCGCCCTGATTATCTACCTGAGAGTGGCGAGTAAACCGGCCGGTTCCGGATTGATGGTCGAAATAGCCGACGAGATCCACGCCGGCGCAATGGTCTACCTGAAGAGGCAGTACTCGATCCTCTTCTTCGTGGTGGCGGCCATTGCCGTCACCATCTGGTTCGTCCCGAGCCTGGGGCCGGGTACGGCCATCGCCTATGTCAGCGGCGCTCTCTGTTCGGTCTTGGCAGGATTCTTCGGGATGATGTCGGCGACCAAGGCGAACGTCAGGACCGCGGAGGCCGCAAACATGTACAAGCCCGACGCCGCCAAGGCGCTCTCCGTCGCCTTCAACGGCGGGGCCGTCATGGGACTCTCGATCACGAGCATCGGTCTCATCGGCATCGGTGTATTCTTCTTCTACCTCAACTACGGGACTCCGGAGATGGCTTACCAGATCAACGGTTTTGCTATGGGTGCCTCGTCCATCGCGCTCTTCATGCGTGTGGGAGGGGGTATTTATACAAAGACTGCTGATGTCGGTGCAGACCTCGTCGGTAAGGTCGAGGCCGGAATTCCCGAGGACGACCCGCGCAACCCCGGCGTCATCGCCGACAACGTGGGTGACAACGTCGGTGACGTCGCAGGTCTCGGAGCCGACCTCTTCGAGTCCTACGTCGGCTCCATCATAGCCACGATAGCCCTCGGCGCAACCGCGGTGGCAGGCTCGCAGATAGCGCAACTCGGCAGCAGCTCTACACTGATGTTGTTGCCGATCACCGTGGCATTGATGGGCTTCATAGCCTCACTCGTAGGGGTCTTTTCGATGAGGGTGCTCGAGAAGTTCAACCCTGCAGCGGCTCTCAGGTATTCCACCTTCATCGCTGCAGGCCTCTTCATCATCCTGTCATACATCGCTTGCTCTGCAATGGATGTGAGCAACTCGATCTTCTGGGCCATATTCTTCGGTTCCGTGGGCGGCATATCGATAGGACTTCTGACCGAGTACTATACGGCGGCGGCACCGATCAGAAAGATCGCCGAGTCGAGCAAGACCGGCGCGGGCACGAACATCATAACAGGTCTCGCAGTCGGGCTCGAGAGCACGGCGCTTCCGGTTCTCGCCATGTGCGTTGTCATATTCATAGCGTCCAAGATCGCCGGGCTCTACGGGATAGGAATAGCAGCCGTCGGGATGCTCGGGACGATCGGCGTGACCATGAGTGTGGACGCATACGGTCCCATAGCTGACAATGCCGGCGGTATCTCCGAGATGGCCGGCCTCGGTGAGGATACGAGGAAGATCACGGACAGCCTCGATGCGCTCGGAAACACGACGGCTGCGATAGGCAAGGGCTTTGCGATCGGTTCCGCGGCACTGACAGCCCTCGCTCTCTTCTCTGCGTACACCCAGTCCATAGCCGCCCATACCGGCAAGAAGTTCACAATCATAATCACCGATCCCATAGTCGTCATAGGCCTCCTCATAGGCGGCATCATACCGTTCTTCATCGGTGCCCTTACGATGACCTCGGTCGGTAAGGCCGCCATGAAGATGGTCGAGGAGATAAGGCGCCAGTTCAGGGAGATCCCGGGACTGCTCGAAGGCAAGGAGGGTGTCAAGGGAGACACGAAGAAGTGTGTCGACATAAGCACCACCGCAGCCCTGAAGGAGATGGTCCTGCCCGGCATAGTCGCCATAGCGAGCCCCGTGCTCGTGGGATTCTTCCTCGGTCCGAAGGCCCTCGGCGGCATGCTTGCCGGTGCCACTGTCACGGGCGTGCTCCTCGCCCTCATGATGGCTAATGCAGGTGGTGCATGGGACAATGCGAAGAAGTACATCGAGCAGGGACATTACGGCGGCAAGGGCTCTGACGTCCACAAGGCCGCAGTAGTCGGCGACACCGTCGGTGACCCGTTCAAGGATACGTCCGGTCCTTCGATGAACATCCTCATCAAGCTGATGTCGATCGTCTCACTGGTCATCGCACCGCTTCTCGGCTGATAGACATACAGTCTCAGCATAAACTCGAGAGGGAGAAGCCCGGGGCTTCTCCCTCTCATCAATGCCTCCGGATTTTCAATTCACAGCCCGGACCTGTTACAATCATAGTATGCTGCATCTCCCGAGATCGTCCGGATGCTCAAGAACCACTCGTTGAACATAGGATTCAGCTTCGGCCTGACCTCCAGTATCATCACGACACTCGGCTTGATGGTCGGCCTGTATTCAGGGACGCGCTCGAAGCTTGTAGTCATAGGAGGGATACTCACCATCGCAATAGCGGATGCCTTCTCGGACGCGCTCGGCATCCACATCTCCGAGGAGTCTGAAAACAGTCATACAACGAGGGAGATCTGGCTGGCTACCATCGCCACCTTCTTCTCGAAGCTCCTCTTCTCCCTGACGTTTATCGTGCCGGTGCTGCTGTTCGAGCTCACGACGGCGATTATTGCAAGCATGGCGTGGGGGGTGGGCGTTCTCTGCCTGCTCAGTTACGCGATGGCGAGGTCCCAGGGGACGACCCCCCTGAAGGTTATTGCAGAGCACCTCGCGATAGCTTCGGTCGTCATAGTGCTCACACACTACGTGGGTATCTGGATATCGTCTACGTTCGGCTGACGGCGCTTCAATGCAAGCAGCTCCCTGACCCTGTCGAGGTTCTTCCCGTCGTCCTCCTCCGATTCCTTTGGTGTCTCGAGAATCAGCGGCGCTTCCGGGAAGAACGGAGAAGAGAGAAACCGCCAGAGTCCCTCGATGCCGATGCGGCCCCTGCCGATATGCTCATGCCTGTCGATTCCCGAGGCGGGTCCCCTCTTCGAGTCGTTGAGATGAACGAGTTCGACCTTCAAGGGGGATATGTACCTTGTGACCTCGTCGTTAAGTCTCTCGATTCCTTCCGGTACGGTTATGTCGTAGCCTGAGGCGTAGGCGTGACAGGTGTCGAGGCAGAGGCCCTTTACGCAACCGGGTGGAGTATTGTCGATGATTTCGGCAAGCAGGGGGATGGTGGATGAGATGTCACCCCTCTGTCCGGCGGTGTTTTCGAGCAGGACACCCACCGCCTGCACTTCCGCCTCTGCATACGCCTGAGAGAGGGCCTCGGCCGCCTTCCTCAGGGCCTCTTTCAACTCCCGGCCCACGGCCTTGCCCGGATGCAGCACGACGTGGTCGGCTCCGAGGGTGCGGGCCGTCCTGAGCTCGTACGCGAGCAGGTCCACGGACTTCTTTCTCGTCTCTTCGTCCGGTGAGGAGAGGTTTATGAGGTATGAGGCGTGGATGAATATGGGCCTCATGTCATGGTGTGCCGCAAGCTCCCTGAACCTCGAGGCCTCTTCCGGGCTCACCTCTCTTGACAGCCATGTCCTCGGGTTGTGCGAGAATATCTGGAGGGTGTTGCATTTCAGGGCCGCGGCCCTCTCCACAGAGCGGTGAATCCCGCCGGCGATCGATGTGTGCACCCCGAGCCTCCTCGTCCTGCAGCCTTGAGAGGGGTCCATTCTGCGTTCGGCGTTCACTGTCTGGCCCTGAGCACGACGAGGCCCGGAGTCTTCGATATGTACGTGATCAGGTCCTCCTCGACCACCTTCCTGTTCTCTTTTGACGAGGAGGCATGCCTCAGGTAGAGCCTGCCCTGTCTTTTGATTATGATTCCCGTGTGCGTGACGTCCAGCCCCTTTATCTCAGTGTAGATACCCGCGTAATCCCCTGTCCTGAGCCGTGCCGTCACGGCTTCGTCCACGGCGTTGGCAGGTATGTAACGGATAACCCGTTCCCGGGGGGCTATTCCGGGCAGGAAGAGTGTGCCGTCCTCTCTGAGGTTCAAGACCTTGCGTACGCTCCTCGTCCTCTCTCCACCTACCGCTCCGGTTACATCCACAATGCGGGATGAACCGAACTCCGCCCAGTCCGTGAAGAAGTGGTTTCTGCTTTCGAACGCGACCTTTCCCGATCGGTATCTCACCACCCTCAGGTTCTCCTTGAACGCGGCGAAGGATGACGAGAGCCTCATCGCCTCGATGTAATCGAGATAGGTGAAGCAATCCATCCCCTCGAGGTCTATGACAAAGACTTCCGGTGTGTTTTCGTCACCGATCAGTGTCGAGGGCTTGTACGCGGTGCCGATGAACCTTCCGGAGAGAAACTCGATACGCCTGCCGGTATCGGTGATCGCTGCAGCCTCCCTTATTAACCGGTCGAGCCCGCTCTGTGTCCACCCGCCGAGGAGTATGCGCTCCTCGGGCCCGGCAGACGCAGGATGGATGCCCGCCAGGGCACTCAGAAGCATCGCCACAATGGTGATCCTTACGCTCTTCACCTGGATATTTTAACCCAAACGCTGCATTCTTTTTTACCCTGAATTCCGGAGGTCATCCACACGCGGGGTAAATGGTGTAAAATAGTGAGAGTTGCGATGTGATGTGGATCAACTATATGCTGGATCGACTGATAAAGAACGGCGTTGTCGTCGACGGCTCCGGCGGGGACCCTCTCGAGGCGAACGTCGGGATAGAGGGCGACAGGATAGTCTATGTCGGCAGGGAAGAGGTCGAAGCAGGGGACGTGCTCGATGCAAGGGGGCTCATCGTCTCTCCCGGGTTCATCGACAGTCACGCCCACTCCGAGTTCACGATCCTCGCCGACGGAAGGGCCGAGGGCAAGGTCTTCCAGGGGGTCACCACCGAGATAAACGGCAATTGCGGCCTCTCAGCCGCCCCACTGCTGGGTGAGGCGGCAGAGAGGAGGGAGCAGGACTTGCTGGAACTCGGCATCAAGGAGCGGTGGTCGGCGTTCGGCGAGTATTTCGCCCTTGTCGAGAACAGGGGCATTGCGATAAACTTTGCAACACTCTGCGGCCACGGAAACGTCCGGGCATCGGTCATGGGCTACGGGGACGCTCCACCTGGCGCCGCCGCTCTATCGGAAATGAAGAGGCTCCTCTTGGAGGCCCTCGGCGAGGGTGCAATCGGCCTCTCGACCGGGCTCATATACCCGCCGGGTGTCTATTCCGAGACCGCTGAGCTCGTGGAGCTCTCGAAGGTCCTGTCTTCCGAAAACCCCCGCGGAATCTATACGTCTCACATGAGGAGCGAGGGTGACGCCCTCCTGGAGTCCATTGAGGAGGTCGTCAGGATTGCGAGGGAGTCTCGGGTCAAGGTCCATATATCACACGTAAAGACCGCAGGCAGGCACAACTGGTGGAAGGTGGATCAGGCCGTCGAGCTTATGAACAGTGCGAGGGACGAGGGCATCGGCCTGACCTGTGACCGCTATCCCTATGTTGCGGCCGGCACAGATCTCGATACGGTGCTGCCATCATGGGTCCATGAAGGTGGCGTGGAAGAGGAACTCCGCAGGCTGAAGGATCCTGAGACGGTTGCGAGGATAAAGTCGGATATCGGGCTGAAGGGTGAAGACTACTGGAGCAGTGTTTACGTATCGTCGGTCTCGAGGGATGAAAACAGGTGGATGGAGGGCGCAAACATCCTCGATATCTCATCGAGGATGAAGAAGAGCCCGGTTGATGCGTTGATCGAGATAATCACCGATGAACGGGCGCGGGCCGAGGCGGTATTCTTCTCCATGAGCGGGGAAAACCTCAGGCGGTTCCTCGCCCTTCCGTACGTTATGATAGGGTCTGACAGCGCTGTTCGGTCCTTCACAGGACCGACCTGCAGGGGAAAGCCGCACCCGAGGGGGTTCGGCGCCTTTGCCAGGTTTCTCGGCAGGTACGTAAGGGATGAGGGACTCATGGGGCTTGCCGAGGCAGTAAGAAGGATGACATCCCTCCCTGCGGCGACGTTCGGACTCAGCCGGAGGGGGCTCGTCAGGGAGGGCTTTTTTGCAGACATCGCGGTATTCGATCATGACCGGATCACCGATACGGCCACCTTCGAAGAACCCTTCAAGAGACCCGAAGGCGTTGTCCACGTGTTCGTAAACGGAGTTCCGGTATTGAGGGAAGGCGAACCGACCGGAGCACTTCCAGGGAGGATCATCAAGTGAACCATACGGGCAAGGGCGCCTGCTTAGGGAGGTGTAAGGAATGAAACCCCTCATCGGTATAACCGCAGATATGGACGCCGAGTCCTTCAGGCTCAGGCATGATTATGTCTCCATGGTCTCGACCGCGGGGGGCTTGCCCCTGATTGTCGCCCCCGTGAGGGAGGGGATCGGCCGTATCGCCGGTATCTTGGACGGCCTTCTGCTGTCAGGAGGAGACGACATCCTGCCCGAGTTTTTAGGTGAGGATGCTGCCGTCCCCCTCGAAAGGCTCAAGTTCGTACGAAGAGAGAGGACGGAGTTCGAACTCGGCCTCTTGAAGGAGGTCTTGAAGGGACGGAAGCCCGTGCTTGCAGTCTGCTACGGCATGCAGCTCGTAAACGTCGCCCTCGGGGGCACTATCTATCAGGACATAGAACTCCAGGTCGGCGGAGCCGTCGATCACAGAGGGGGCCTGCATTCTGTCGGAATCACCGGTCCCTTTGCCCGGGAACTGGGCCTCGGGTCTTCGGAATTTACCGTGAACTCGTTCCACCACCAGGCCGTGAAGGAACTCGGAGACGGCCTGAAACCGTTCGCCGTGGCAGAGGACGGCGTAATCGAGGGTGTCTACAAGGAAGACTATCCGTTCCTCGTCGGCGTCCAATGGCACCCGGAGAGGGGGTTGAATCGTGAGTCCCCCGGCCCGGCAGGAGTGAACGAACTCTCCAGGATGGTGATAGAGGCTTTTATAAAAGAAGCGGAAGCGACTTGATAAGCCTGTACAATTTACACAGTTCGTGAGACGGTCCCTCCGTCCTTTTGATTCAACCGTCTCCATAATTCAATCTCACAATACCCAGCACCTCAAGATCTGGAAATTCAAAACTCAGAATACCTCCCTGTAATGAAAAATCTCTCCTCAGGCATGCACTGTCTGCAGGAGTGGCAGTGCATATATTCCTCACATCCACCACATCAGAGGGTAACCTGAGATTTATATCAATCCCTCTCTTCTCTATGAAATCCTTGCCATTCCAGTCATAGTCGTAATTCACAAGCACCATCATCATCTCATCACCTCCCAGCCTGTACAGAACCACACCCACATCCCTCTCACCACCTGTATCCACGATCCTCTCAAGACCAAGAGAATCGATCATGGAAAGTATATCATCCACTGTATCGTTCTCACCAACCTCTATCACACTGCCACCTCTGTTTCTGTATTCCTGAACAACTCCCTCACCACATGAACTCATCTCAAGTGAGTATCCGTAAGGAATAACCACAGCCTTGTACTCAATGATATCATCTATAACAGGAACACTCTCCACGATCTCACCATCCCCGCACAGTATCGTACCAGACTGCCATTGTCCTTCCTGTAAGGCGGTTGTTACAAAGAGATAACGATAATTCCCGTCAGCACCTATCCTGAAACTCCTCTCCCAGTCATAAAGAACACCTATCTCCTTCACCCTCCTACCAGAACGAATGAGGGAGAGATACTTCCTTATAAATTCAGTGTACGGTCTCAGAATCTCCTCATCAATAGTATATCTCCCGCCACCCTCTGTAAGGGCATCGAATGGTAAAAGCACATTCTCACCCATCGCAAATGCCTCTGATACAAACAGCCTGTAATAAGACCTGTCGTCTCTGTCAGAAAGCTCCTTGAGATCGAACAGATCGGGTAATGGTACAATCCGTCCCATACCCCCGCTCACAACACCACCCAGTTCATAAAGTCCAAAAAACCTGAAAGACTCACCGCTCCAATCAACAAGCCTCGGAACAGTGGTAACAAAGGAGTTCTCAAAGGCAAAGAAATCAAGTAATCCGGTAAACACAAGCATCTCTGGCCAGAGACTGTATGTATTGCCTGATACAGCCACATCACCCAGTTTTGCCCTCATGTAATCTATGAGTCCCTTTACCTCCTCCCTCGCAGAAAGATACAGAAACAACCTGAATTCATCCCGACGGTCTATGTTGGGATCATCAAATACACTATCCATGCTATTACTCGAAAGGTACTCACGGTAGTTGAAGGTATCTATATCATCAATACCAAATCTGTTCTTGAGTTCATCCTCCGGATATTTATCCCTGAGATAGCTTCTAAAGTCTTCCATGGTCTGATCACTCATGTTCCAGTCAACACTCGGTGCAAATAGGTGTATCTCATCTATCTGAACCCCGTCAGGCTTTACAGGTACAAGAAAGTCATCTATGATCCTTTCAAGAAGGTCCCTGTATTTTTCAATAAACAGTGCCCTGCATACAAACACCATACCCTCACCAAGACCTTGGGGGTCTTCCACAGGAACCTGATTCCCCTGAATATCAATACATGGGTAATTATCAAGGATATCCACACCATAGGTATCCTTAAGCCACTGTGCATAACTTTCAAGGGGCCAGGCAGGAACAAACGGAACCGGTACCGCCTTCCTCCCCTGTGCCTTTGTCTCTGAAACATCCTCAACAGGCTCCCATACATCCACTGTGATACCAAGGGTATCAGCCACATCCCTGGATGGCGGCAGCTGAAAGGCAAAGACGTTGACATCATTCAGCCAGCTCTCATAAACCTTTCCCTCTCCATTACCGTCCACTTTACCATCACCACCTGTATTGCCCTTACCGCATCCACATCCTGCAAGGATGAAAAGAAAAAGAATGAAAAAGAAAATTCTCATATCCCTCCCCCCTGCAAAACAAAAAGGGACAGGCCAAATGCAACCCGTCCCCTTATTTCCTCGAAAAAAGGAAATCCGAAAGACAAAATCCCTTACAAACAGAAGGTATCATCAGAAGAACTCTTCAACGCTTGAATACACTATATAATATCCTGATACCTAATAATAATATATCACAGTAATGTAAAAATCGGTCAAGTATTAAGTCCAGCAGGAGCTCCCCCAAAAATTTGGCGGATAGGAACAGCAAGCCCCGGCCTGGTTTTACGCAGAGGACTTGGAAGAGCTTTCCCGGGTAACGCAGAAAGATGCTCATGAGCCCGTCGGCTATTGCATAATAGTGAAAATCCGGTATCCCGAACACCCGCTTTGCCGCCTTCAGGACATGCCCGGCCATCACCCTGAGCTTCGCCCCTCTATCCAGCACCACCGACTGGCCCGCCTGTATCCCGTAGAGCATCTCCCCTGTGAATCTCCGCGCAACTTTGGCAGACTCCTTGAAAGTTCCCCCGAAAATCCCGCTATCCTCGCCCTCAACTTCCTCGCAATTATGCTATAATCCATAAAGACCTCCTTCTGGTATGTCTTTGTCTTAGCGGACTTTATTAAGATATACCAAAGGAGGTCTTCTTCTGCAAAATGTTCCCCCGTTTTTTCAAAAACCAACACCGTCCGCCCTGTGAAATCGGTTTCTGCTTTCTTTTCGAGGTGTTACGCTGCTTGAGCGTTATTTGTTGGGGGAACTCCTGACCTGACCAAATGGTGCCAAAACCGCCTGTTTATGGTATAATTTCTACCGTGGTTGAAGGCCGTCTTAATCCTATTAAATCTTCTATACCGAGGAGGGGACATGGCTGTGGAAAAGATCAAGGATTTCGTCGAACTCAAGGACGGAGCTGTTGTTGTCAAGGACAGGGAAGGCGTCAGGAACGCCATGGACTCGGCGATCTACGATGCAGTCTTCGAACCAGACGAGGAGCGCAAGAAGACGAAACTCACCTTCTTGAAGGAGGTTGCAAAGGCCTGTGGTGCCGTGCCTTCCTCCATCCAGGGACTGTACGAGGAGATGGGAAGGAATTACCCGGGCTTTACTGTTCCGGCCATAAATATAAGGGGACTCACCTATGACGTGGCGAGGGTAATATTCAAAAAGGCGCTTCAGATGAACGTAGGAGCCCTCATATTCGAGATTGCGCGCTCGGAGATCGGCTATACGAAGCAGAGGCCCCTCGAGTACTCCACTGTGGTCCTCGCTGCCGCGGTCCGGGAGGGGTTTGAAGGCCCGGTCTTCGTACAAGGAGACCATTTTCAGCTCGTGCGGCGCTATTTCTTGGACAACCCCGCAGCAGAGACAGACTATGTCAGGGGGCTCATAACAGAGGCCGTCGAGGCTGAGTTCTACAACATCGACATCGACTCGTCCACCCTCGTTGACCTCGACCGTCCTACCGTCAAGGAGCAGCAGCGGCCAAATTACGAGAAGACCGCGGAACTGGCCGAGTACATAAGAGGGATACAGCCGCAGGGCGTCGACATCTCCATCGGCGGCGAGATCGGGGAGATCGGCAAGAAGAACAGCAATCCCGAGGAGCTGAGGGCCTACCTCGACGGCTTCAGGGAGACCTTCAAGGCCGCCGGCAAGGGGCTGAGCAAGCTGAGCGTCCAGACCGGCACCAGTCACGGCGGCGTAGTCCTGCCCGACGGCAGCCTCGCCGAGGTCAAGATAGACTTCGACACGCTCAGGACCCTCTCTGAGATTGCAAGAAAGGAGTACGGGCTCTCCGGTTGTGTCCAGCACGGCGCCTCTACGCTTCCGGACACCGCCTTCCACATGTTCCCCGAGACCGGTACCTCGGAGGTCCACCTCGCCACCGGATTCCAGAACATCATCTACGACAGCAAGCACCTCCCGAACGAGTTCAGGGAGGAGGTCTACAGCTTCATAAAGAACGAGTACGGAAAGGAGAAGAAGGAGAGTCAGACCGAGGAGCAGTTCATATACAGCACGAGGAAGAAGGGCTTCGGCCCCCTCAAGAAGAAGTGGTGGGACCTGCCGTTCTCGGTTAGAGGCCCCATCATGGATGAACTCGGAGAGAAGTTCGAACTCCTCTTCAACAAACTGAGAGTGACCGACACCACCGAGATCGTCGGCAGGACCGTCAAGCCCGTGTCCGTACCCAAGGACGTATCGGGTGTTTGATACCCCCGGGCACTGAGAAGACTCACAAAAAGAAGGGACGATGCATGCATCGTCCCTTACCGCATCTCGAGGCAAAACCCTAAAGCAGAGGTTCAATCAGCCTGTGTAACACCCCGATAAACAAGAAAAACCTCTGTCAAGAGCCGAACCTCCTGCAGAGTTCCTCGATGAACTCCTCGAGCTGCTCGGGAGGCAGCAGGTGATCGGGCATTCTCGTATCGAGCATGATCGCCTTGTCGATCTTTCCGATCAGGCCCAGCACTCCATGGCTGATTATCCTTTCGCCGAACCCCTCGGGAGGGTTCTCTATCCAGAGACTTTCGGTGTACCAGATGTCACCGGTCGGTGCTATTCCTCTGCATTCGTTGAGCAACGCGGTCTTCGGTGCTGCTCCTGCCTCTATAGCCATGGAGCGTATCTCGTGGTTCACTATTTGGAGCCCCCTGACCGCGGGGTTCGACATCGCCTTGTGCCTGCCCCTTGTGATGGGCAGGAAGCGCCTGATGTTCACCCCCGAGCAGTATGAGAGTCCCTTCTCGGACGGGACGACCACGAAATAGAGGGCCCTGTTTATGTATTCAAGACGGCCGGAGTCGTTCATGGTTCATCTTCCATGGTTGTTTGACGGGTACTTGGTTCCTGCAGGTTAATGATACCATATACAACCTGATTGTTTGAAGGTCCTTTAAGGGGGTGGGAGCCGCGGTTCGCAACCGGTTCTACTCTGAGTGATCTGTCGAGGTCGTTGAAAAAAGTAGAGGCACTGTGCTAATGTAGCATGACAGCTTAGCCACGAAGGCTGGATGCCAGGGAAGAGGGGTGAGAATCCCCCGCTGCCCCGCAGCCGTGAAGGGAACGAAAGCCCGAAAGATAAGCCACTGTCACGGGTAACACCGTGATGGGAAGGCGGGCGAGTAGGAAGGCATGATGCAACGGCCGGGCCGCAGGCGACAAGAGGTCCATCTTGTCACTTGCAGCCTCTGACCTGTATCATGAACGCCCTGAGCCGGAAGACCTGTCCAGACCTCGACAGCGACTGAACTTTTTCCGCGCGGGAGGAAAAGTGTGATCCTGACACGTCTGCACAGGTTTACGGAACCTGCCGTTTCCGCCACGAGTGATCCTCGTACCGCACGCGCGGTGATCTCGGACTGCGTTGAGATGACCGCACCGAAGGATCAGCCTCCTTGTCTGCATCCACTGTTTTGGCCGTTTTTTTCGTTGCTCTGCTTCAAGCACGCCCGAGGTACGCGCCTTCAGGGGTATATTTCCGCTGAGATGCGTCTTGGAGCGCCGACATCATGATCATTGAGGAGGGATTGGGTATGTTCAGAGAGATAATGAAGAGGGACGGCAAGGTCGTCAAGTTCGACGCAGAGAAGATAACCAGTGCCATTGCAAAGGCCGGAGCGGCAACCGGCGAGTTCGACCGGGGGATCGCCGGGAGGCTGACGCTCAGGGTGCTGAACCTTGCCGCACAGGTCATCGGCGACAGGGTTCCGGCCGTCGAGGAGATTCAGGATATCGTCGAGGAGGTGCTGCTGTCCTCCGTCTACCGCAGGACTGCAAAGGCATACATACTCTACAGGGAACAGCACGCGAGGATCAGGGAGATAACCACGAGGGCGGACATCGACCTCGTGGATCACTACCTGAAACGGCTCGACTGGAAGGTCAACGAGAACAGCAACATGGCCTTCTCGCTTCAGGGGCTGAACAACTACATATCTTCGGAGATCAGCAAGATATACTGGCTGAACAAGATATACCCTCCTGAGATCAGGAAGGCCCACCTTGACGGTGACTTCCACATCCACGACCTGAACATACTGTCAGTCTACTGTGTGGGGTGGGACCTCCATGACCTTCTCGTTCAGGGTTTCAGGGGTGCATCGGGCAAGATAGAGAGCAGCCCGGCAAGACACTTCAGGAGCGCACTGGGCCAGGTGGTCAACTTCTTCTACACCCTGCAGGGAGAGGCGGCCGGAGCACAGGCATTCTCCAACTTCGACACCCTGCTGAGCCCGTTCATCAGATACGACGGCCTCGGCTACAGGGAGGTGAAGCAGGCCCTCCAGGAGTTCGTCTTCAACATCAACGTTCCCACCAGGGTCGGTTTCCAGACGCCCTTCACCAACATCACCCTCGACCTGACGGTGCCGAAGACCTTTGCGGACCAGCCCGTTGTTGTCGGAGGCAGGCTGATGGAGGAGACATACGGAGAGTTCCAGAGAGAGATGGACACGTTCAACAGGGCGTTTTTGGAGGTTATGCTCGAGGGTGACGCAAAGGGGAGGGTGTTCACGTTTCCCATCCCCACCTACAACATCACGAAAGACTTCGACTGGAACAACCCGAACCTCGACATCCTCTGGGATGTGACCGCCAGGTACGGAATACCTTACTTCTCGAACTTCATAAACTCGGACATGAGACCCGAGGATGCGCGTTCCATGTGCTGCAGGCTAAGGCTCGACAACCGCGAGCTGCAGAAACGCGGCGGGGGCCTTTTCGGTGCGAACCCGCTGACCGGCTCGATCGGCGTGGTAACCATAAACATGCCGAGGCTCGGCTATACAGCCAGGGACGAGGATGACATGATCCGGAGGCTCGATGGGCTGATGGTCCTGGCCAAGGAGAGTCTCGAGATAAAGAGGAAGGTGCTGGAGAGGTTCACCGAGGGCAACCTCTATCCATACGCGAGGTACTACCTGAGGGGCGTCAAGGAGCGTTTCGGTGAATACTGGAAGAACCATTTCGGCACGATCGGCCTGATCGGTATGAACGAGGCGTGCCTCAATCTCCTCGAAAAGGGGATCGCTTCCGCCGAGGGCCGTGCCTTTACGCTCAGGGTCATGGATTTCATGCGGCGGAAGCTGGTGGAGTTCCAGGAGGAGACCGGCAACAACTACAATCTCGAGGCAACGCCGGCCGAGGGGACCTCTTACCGCCTGGCGAGGATCGACAAGGAGAGGTTTCCGGGCATCGTCTGCGCCAACGAGGCCCAATACCGAAAGTTCGACGCAGAGCCGTTCTACACGAACTCCACGCAGCTTCCGGTGGATTTCACCGACGACCTCTTCGAAGTGCTCGATCACCAGGATACCATACAGGGGAGATACACCGGCGGAACAGTGCTGCATCTCTTCATAGGCGAGAAGATAGAGGATGCCGGGGCTCTGAAGAGGCTGATAAGGACAGTATGCGAGGGGTATCACATACCGTACTTCACCGTCACTCCGACGTTCAGCGTCTGCCCGGTGGACGGATACATAGCCGGTGAGTTCGCGGAGTGTCCCCGCTGTCATGAAGAGACGGAGATATACTCCAGGATAGTCGGATACCTCCGGCCCCTGAGGCAGTGGAACAGGGGCAAGAAGGAAGAGTTCAGGACCCGGAAGGAGTTTGCACTGGCATGAGGATCGGCGGACTCCAGAAGCTGTCTTTGATCGATTTCCCCGGGCTGGTCAGTGCCGTCGTTTTCGTGCAGGGCTGCAATTTCCGCTGTGTATACTGCCACAACCGGGAGCTCGTCTATCCCCATCTCTTCAGGGAGCCGATTCCGGAAGACGTGATCCTCTCATTCCTCGACGGCCGCAAGGAGGTGCTCGACGGCGTGGTCGTGACCGGCGGCGAGCCCCTGCTTCAGCCGGACATTGAAAGCTTCCTCCGCGAGGTGCGGCGCATGGGGTATCGGATAAAGCTGGATACCAACGGATCGAGGCCTGAGAGGCTTGAGGCCCTGATCGGCAGCGACCTTGTCGACTATGTCGCAATGGACTACAAGGCGCCGCTTCGCAGGTACCCGGACGTCACGGCAGCAGCGACGGACGCGGCGCCGGTGGCCGTCTCGGCCCAGATGATAGCCGACAGCGGTATTCACTACGAGATGAGGACGACCGTTTTCAGCGGGCTGAAAGAGAGCGACATCCTTGAGACGGCCGCTGAACTGGTGTCGATGGGGGTGGAGAGTTATTACCTGCAGGTCTTCAGGCCCTTTTCAGGCTGCGGGGTGGACCTCGCTCCGGAATATCCGGTGGTTGAAGCCCTGCATGAATACCTGCTGAGTTCCGGATGTTTTCGGCAGGTGTGCGGAATCAGAAATTCTGCGCCGGGTACGGTGACAAGGAGGTTCTCCGCCGCCGTAACCGGATAAGAGACGAACCGAGGAGGCTGAAAGCATGCTGGTAATAGGCGAAAAGATAAACGCACTGGCTCCCGCCGTATATGAGAGCCTCGTCTCCGGCGATCTTTCACGGATCGTGAGCCTCGCCATAATGCAGGCCGAGTCCGGCGCGGAGATGCTCGATGTGAACATCGGGCCTGACGTGGCCGGTGGAGAGCGTCTCATGAGGGACGTGGTCCGTGCCGTACAGGAGAACGTGGATGTGCCGCTCTGCCTGAACGGCACACCAGAGATGATCGCGGCAGGGCTCAGGGTTCACCGCGGTAGGGCGCTGATAAACGGATTGACCGGAGAGAGGCCGAGGCGGAGGAGACTCCTATGCCTTGCGCGCGAGTTCGGTGCCGGTGTCGTGGGCATGACGCTTCCGGAGAGCGGATACGCGGGCGGCATAAACGAGAGGTGCAGCATTGCAGTGGATATAATGGAAGACGCCGCTGCTTACGCGATCATGCCCTCCGACGTCTACCTCGATCCCGTGCTCGCGCCGTTCTCCATGAACCCGCACGCTCTCGAAGAGGCCGTCCTTGCATGCCGCCTCTTCAAGGAGACCTTCCCGGAAGCAAGGACACTGGTGGGGCTGAGCAATGTATCGCAGGGACTTAAGGGAAAGAACAGGTCCCTGATGAACAGCTCCGCGCTCGGAGTACTGGCAGGTGCCGGTCTCGACGCGCTGATACTGAATCCGCTCGACGGCTTGGTGATGGAGACGGCAAAGACCGTGAAGCTCCTCTGTGCAGGAGGCGTTTACTGCGATGCCTATCTCTGCGCCTGAGGCGGGGGATTTGCAGGCGGTAGCCATGTTGCAACCGCAGGTGCAGCAGGGCGGGGCCGCCTCTGTCAGCCTCCTCTTTGTGTTGACCCTGCTGGTGGGCATGTTTCCATCCGCGGGTCTCGCCTCGTCCCCCGCCGAAGGGGACCGGCTTAACAGGATAGTGGTCACTCGTGAGGACATAAGGGGAATGAACGTCCGCACGATCGTCGATCTGCTGAACCGGATACCCGGTGTCAGTGCGGGTGAGTCTGTGGTTCGGATCAGGGGCTCTTCAGTTGTAAGGGTGTTGCTTGACGGGCGGCCGATTAATGATCCCCTGTCGAGTCACCAGGGAATTAAATGGAATCTCGTTCCTTTTAATTCAATCAAGGAGATAGTGATCTACAAGGGTGAAGGCAGTGTGGTCTACGGTGAAAACACCTCGGGAGGGGTCATCAGCATAACGACGGAGAAGACCGAGGGCTCTCATGGAAAGGTCGAGGCAGCAGCGGGCAACCTCGACTCCTCGGAACTGAACCTCGATTACCGCCGCAATGCCGGCCCTTTCGGTGTGGGGGTCTCCATGTCCGTGGAGAAATCAGAGGGGTACAGGGTAAACGGGGACAAGGACAGTAAGAGAATGGGCTTAAAGTTAGGTTATATGAAGAGTAAGGACTATAATCTTGACCTCTTTATCGACTATGGCCGGGAAGAGCGTGGTACTCCCGGATTACCCGAGTTTCCGACTCCTGAGGCAAGGTCGGAAAACAGGATGTTCGGGGTTTTGTTAAACGGCAGGGCAGGACAATTACAGAGCAGGAGCTATTTTACACGGTTTAATAAAGAACATGCCAATCCCGAGATCGATCTGGAGACCTGGCTGAGCAGCTGGAGAGCCGGGCAAACCCTGGATTCATCTCTCTCCATGAAGAGATTGGGACTCTTTAATCTGGGTGCAATGGCTGAGGTTGCCGGGGTGAAAGGAAACAGGGTCAGGTCCCGTCAGGAAGAGAAATATGGCCTATATGTCACAAAAGGCCTTTCCTGTCAATCCGTTCCCCTGACGCTCTCCCTGGGGCTGCGAGGGAATTTTTACTCTGATTTTCCCACTGTGATAAATCCTGAAATCAAGGTGGGCTTTAAACAGGACACATACAGAATCATGGCATCTGTAAGCACGACCAACAATACACCAACTTTTATACAGAGATACTATGAATCCTCTACAATGAGGATTAACCCGGATCTCGGCATGGAGAAGTCTGTGAACTATTCACTCTCCGTTTTTCTCGGCCTTCAAGAGAGGTTTGAAGGGACCATGACCCTCTTTTTCGGCAGGACGGCGGACAGGATAACCTATGTGAGGCTCGACGACGGCACGGGGAGCTACGAGAACTTCGGGGAGGTGATACGGAAGGGAGTCGACCTCTCCTTGAAGTGGAAAGCCCTGGAGTTTATCGAGATCAAATCGTCGTACACATATCTGGCAGCCGAGGACACCGCCACAGGCAACTGGCTGCCTTACATGCCGAGGCACAAGGTGAAGCTGGATGTGAGGTGCAGGCTGCCACAACGGCTGACCATTGGTCTTTATGCTCGGTACGCTTCGAGGCAGTTCTCCAGATCGGACAACAGCGAGTCTGTGCCGGCATACCTGGTGACCGACTTGAGGGCTAAATATCACTTCAGGGAGGATGTGCAGTTGTTTGCTGACATTGAAAACCTCTTCAACAACAGTTACTTTTACGGTGACGGTTATCCGGCGCCACCGAGGACGTGGCTTCTCGGCCTCGGGTATGTGTTCTGAAACGTGATCATGCCGAAGGAGGTGGGATCAGGCGTGTAAGACTGAATCGTGCAATATGTCCTTTACACGAAGGCCGGACGCCAGGGAAGATGGGTGAGAGTCCCACGCTGCCCCGCAGCCGTGAAGGGAACGAAAGCCTGAAAAGAGCCACTGTCACGGGTAACACCGTGACGGGAAGGCGGGCGAGTAGGAAGTCATGATGCAACGGCCGCAGGCGACAAGAGGTCCATCTCGTCACTTGCAGCCTGTGACCTGCACCGTGAACGCCCTGAGCCGGAAGACCAGTCCGTGCCCGTTTAACCGAAACAAATTTTTTCTCGCGGGAGGAAAAGATGAGATCAACTCGTATTCTATACCCTGTTTTGTTTGCACTCTGCATTTTGCTCCTCGCCGCCGCGGCCTCAGCAGGCGATGACGCGGCGGACATGGAGGAGATCGTCGTTACCGCCACGCGGATCGAGGAACCGAAGAGCGATGTCCCCGCCTCTGTACAGATAATTACACGCGAAGACATCAAGAACTCCACTGCTAAGAATGCCGGGGACCTCGTCGCCGAGGCGGCCCTTGGTAATATCATGAAATATCCAGGCGCCCTCACCGGAACGATCGGCTTGAGGGGCTACAGCACCAGTCTCCTTGATACCCTGAAGGGGAGGGTGCTTATACTCGTAAACGGCAGCAATGCAGGAACTGCAAACCTTGCCAAGATACCCGTGGATGATATCGAGAGGGTCGAGATAGTCAAAGGGCCGGCCTCCGTGCTTTATGGTTCGTCCGCAATGGGTGGTGTCATAAACATAATCACCAGAAACGGCAGGAAGGAAGGTTACTACGGATTTGCCGGTGCTGAAGCAGGTTCCTGGGGCTACTGGAAGGCCCGGGCGGAACTGAGCGGAAAGAGAGGGGGGCTCGATTACTATCTCACGGCCGGCCGTTCAGAAGAGAATGACTATGAGACGAAAGATTACGGGGATATCTACAATTCGGGATACAAAGACGAGACTTTGTCCATCCGCTTCGGTTACAGGCTTCTGGACAAGGGCCGCGTATCAGTAGGGTTTCAGCACTGGAAGGGATGGGATATCGGTTCTCCGGGGCCTCTATATTCACCAGACCCGGATGATTACAAGGATTCCTACAGGAACGGACTTGATGTCGGATACAAGGCGGAGACCTTCAACTTGAAGTATTACCTTGTCAAGGACAGGGATGAGTGGCATTCAGGATGGGGTGAAGGCAATTCAGACGTCTACGTGAAGAAGACAGGCACCCAGGGGCTCAGCTTTCAGGAGACGTTTCCATTGGGCGACCACAGGATAACAGCCGGAGGACAGTGGGACAGGGTCAGAATTGACAGCTCGGTCAATACCGGCGCTCCTTACAGTCCCAATGCAAAGTACGACAGTTACGGCGTCTTTGCCGAAGACAGACTGAGCCTCCAGGAGAAAAGGATACTTCTGAGCGCCGGTGTTCGTTACGACTACTTCAGAAACGAGATACTGTCAACTCCTGGCCTTGCAGTCAATCCCCGCAAGGAAGACCTTGACCACCTGACGGTGAGAGGAGGGATTGTCTACAGGCTGACTGACAGATTCAGTGTAAAGGGAAACGTCGGAACAGCTTTCCGTGCCCCTGCCCCTGACGAACTTGCAGCTGATTATGTCTCTTCCTGGGGGACGGCCTATGTCGGCAATCCAGGCCTGAAGCCGGAGAAGAGCACTTCTTATGATGCGGGCGTCAACTATTCAAGGGAATTCCTGAAGGCGGACGTAACATTCTTTCACAGCAGGTTCAGGGACAAGATACTCGGTTATTATGACCCGGGCCTTTCGGCGATGACCTGGAAGAACGTTGACGGAGCGGTTCTCCAGGGTGTAGAGGTTAATGTCTCCTATGATGCAGGCCTTGATTCAGGGCTTGAGGTCTCTGTCGAACCGTTTGCGAACATCACCTACAACACGAGGCTCTCGAGTAAGGACGCCGAAGAGATATCCAGTTTTGGAAAGACCCTCCTTTATACCCCGAAGTGGACCGGCGCCTTCGGCATAAGGGCCGGTCAGGACTTGTGGGATATGAGGCTTATAGCTGTCTATACAGGGGATGAAAGGGTTCAGGACTGGGACTTCACCTCGCCGACATACGGCGATGTCGTTGACAAGGGTGACTTCACGGTCGTGGACTTCAAAGGGTCCGTACGGCCTGTGACGGGGCTGGAGATTACGGCATCAGTGGAAAACCTCTTCAACAGGACGTATGAATACGTGCCGGGCTATCCAATGCCCGGCAGGGCCTATACCGCCGGGCTGAAGTGGGTGTTTTGATAACGAAGACCGGTGCATCTTCAGGCCGTCGCGACCGGTGAGGAAGGTGGCGGGGGCTGAAAAAACAGAAATTTTTACAGGAGGTGGAGATAAGCTGATGAAGATATCACTTTTTTTGTATCGTCTCGTTTTTGCCGTCAGTGTATTGATCGTGGTTTGTGTCGCCCCGGCCTCTGCAGGTGATGACGCGGAGGACATGGAGGAGATCGTCGTTACCGCTGCCCGTACGGAGGTGCCGAAAAAAGAGGTGCCTCAGGTTGTTGATGTCATAACCTCTGAAGAGATTGAGGCGACTGCAGGAGATACACTTTCCGAACAGCTCAAGAAGAACAGCAGTGTCGATGTTATCGAGTATCCCGGTGCACTTTCAGGGATCAGCATACGCGGCTTCAGACCCGAGTTTTCAGGAATTACCAAGCACTCGTTACTCCTTATCGACGGCAGGCCGGCCGGTGCCACCAACCTTGCCACGATCCTGATGGACAATGTTGAGCGCATAGAGGTGCTGAAAGGACCGGCCTCTTCACTTTACGGCGCCGAAGCTATGGGTGGTGTGATTAATGTGATCACAAGAAAGACCACAGGCCCGCTCTCGGGATCTGCTGAATTGGGCGGAGGCAGCTTTGATACCAACTTTGAGAAGCTGGCTGCCGGAGGCCGTCTTGTCGATTGGCTCGATTTTGATCTGACACTTCGTAACTACACGCAGGTGAGTGACATGAAGTTGGGTGACGGAGAGGGTATCCGTCCCGGGACCTCTTACAGGACAAGGTATGGCTCGCTGCGTCTCGGCAGTGACCTCAGCCCCGGCTGGAGGCTCGATATCAAAGGAGACATCTACAGGGGAATTGATATTGAGACGCCTGGAGCACTCTTTTACGGTGATCTTCAGCAGAGCCGGAAGGACATTGTGCGCTATGGAGGCGACATGCAGTTGAAGAGAGTATGGGGACGGAATGAGAGCAGGTTTACTGTCTTTGCCTCTAAGGAAAGCAGCGAGTATTACAAAAAATACGTCTATGACTACAGCGTCGGCTCCTATGTCAGTGCAGAGCCCTACAGGAATTATGAGAGTACCACCAAGTGGCTGGGTGTGCAGATACAGAACGCAACGCACTGGAGGACTCATCAGTTTACTCTCGGGGCCGATTACCAGGGTATTGAGGAGGAACGAAAGAGTTACAGGCAGGACGGAACCCGCAAGGCCCCTTATTCTCCGGATGATGAAAGGGAGAACTGGGCGGTATTCGGCGACACATCATGGAAGTTTCTTGATAACAGGCTCATCCTGAATGCCGGTATTCGTTATGACTACTTTGATGTGGAGACAAAGGAGACCCCGTACAAGACGGATTTTTATCCAGCCAGCGAGAACTTCGACACCGTTAATCCAAGGTTTGGAGTCAAATACCTTATCTCTTCCATCCTGAACCTTCACAGTACGCTGGGGAAGGCCTTTGTGCCGCCAAATGCATACCAGATGGCCGGATATTCCGAACGGATCGTCGGTGATACCACGATGATAACTCGGGGAAACCCGGACCTCGGGCCAGAGAAGAGCTGGACCTGGGACATAGGGATAGGCCTTGATAGCAATGACTGGGGGCTTGCCCTGGACACAACCTACTTTCTGACCAAGGTGGATGACAAGATTACGCGGAAGAAAGAGGACAATATTACCACTTTTGAGAATGCCGTTGAGGCGAGAATGGAAGGGCTGGAGGTTGAGCTCAAGTGGGATGCCGGGATCTTCTTTAAATGGGACCGCTCAGTCAGTCTCTTCAGCAATGCCACCAGGCTCTTTGAAGCAACAGAGAAGAGACCCGGGGAGGAAGAGGACGACATTCATAACGTGGCCCACTGGAAGGTGAATTACGGCATCAGCTATGATGACGGCCGGATCAATACCAGGCTGCTGGCCCGCTATGTCGGCAGCCGCAAGGATTATGACTGGTACTCGCCCGGATATCCCGAGATTACCTATAAAGGCTTTACTGTTGTTGACCTTGTTGCCGGGATTAAATTCAAAAGACAGCATGAGGTAACCCTGAAAGTCAACAACATCTTTGACGAGTACTACTATGAAAAGCCGGAGTTTCCATTATCCGGACGGGCGTGGTATCTAAGCTACAAGGTCTCTCTTTAGACCAGAGGGTTTTTAACAACAGATGATAACCTTTGAAAGCGTTTCCTTTAAATACGCCGGACGCAGTGAGCTGTCAGTGCAGGATGTCTCCTTTTCCGTGCCCAGGGGGCAGTGCGTGCTGGTCACCGGCCGCACCGGATGCGGCAAGAGCACTCTCCTGAAGATGCTCGGCGGGATAATTCCTCATGAGAGTGCCGGCGAGATGCGGGGTGTGGTGGTTGTCAACGGAATAGACACGCGCACTTCGTCCCTGCCGTATATCTCGCAGTATGTGGGAATGGTATTTCAGAGCCCTGACGATCAGCTCTTCTGTAATTCGGTGAGGGACGAGATATCATTCGGCCCTGAAAATCTCGGCCTTCCGCCTGCAGAGGTCAGGAAAAGGGTGGAGGAAGCCCTGGCACAGGTCGGCCTTGAGGGATTTGAAGAGAGGCAGACATCGAGCCTCTCGGGTGGTCAGAAGCAGCGCGTCGCCATTGCCTCGCAACTTGCCATGGGACCGGTGGTGCTGGCGCTTGATGAGCCGGTAAGCCAGCTCGACCCCGCAGGGACTGCCGAGATAGTCAAGTGTCTCGATGACCTCAAGCAAAGGGGCATAACCATTGTCCTGGTTGAGCACAGGGTTGATGATGTGATAGGGATTGTCGACCGTATAATGGTGATGGACCAGGGAAGGGTCGTCCTTGATATTGACAGGAAAGACCTGCCCGTCCATACAGAAGTTTTTAAAACCCTTGGCCTTAAGGTACCTGATGCTGTTCAGATTGCATGGACGGTCTGCCGCGGACGGGCAATGGAGTGGACCGGAAACCTGGTTGATGAAGTCATCAAACTCATACCATCAAATCAGGGGTTTTTCGGATATGAGAGTCGTGCAGGAAACAACGGAGGAAAGAAAAGACGTGTGGCCTCTCTCAGGGATATCTCCTTTGCCTACCCCGGGGCAAGCGAGCCGTCCTTAAAAGGGGTCTCTCTTGAGATTTACAGCGGGGACATAATTGCGATTATGGGGCGGAACGGTTCTGGCAAATCAACACTCCTGAGCATACTGGCGGGACTGAACCAGCCGGCATCAGGCAGCGCCGACATGAACGGTCTGGGCAGTCTCAAGGAGCGCTGGCATGGAAGTACGGGCAGGACAGGAATGGTCTTTCAGAATCCCGACCTGCAGTTGTTTGAAGACAGCGTATGGGCCGAGCTGGAGTTCGGCCAGAAGAATCTTGGTGTTGATAAAGCAGGGCGCATGTTCAGAAACAGGTCCCTTGTCGGTATGCTCCGGCTTGAAGGTCTGGAAAGGATACCCCCGCATGCGCTCTCGAGTGGACAGCGTCTCAGGGTGGCGATAGGGGCGGTGCTTGCCATGGATCCCCGGCTGCTGTTGCTGGATGAGCCGACGACAGGGCAGAACGAGGAGAACATTTGCAACCTGATCAGGACGATCAGGAAAGAGACCGGTATAGAGGCGGTGGTGTTCTGCACGCACGACTTCGGCACTGCCGTGAGGTTTGCAAACAGGGCCTTGCTCATGAAGGAGGGACGGATAATTGCCGACGGTCCGGCCAGAGAGGTGCTTGCCGATGAGGAGGCCCTCAGAGAGGCGGGACTTCTGCCTTCGTTGTCCCTGGTGCTTTCAGGAAAGATCGGAATATCTCCGCCTGCACTGACAGTTGAGGAGTTTATAGGAGCGGTGAATGGAACTTCATAACAACAGGATACTGACCGAGGATTATCTTTATCCCTTTTCCGCAATTATGGGACAGGAGGATATGAAGCTTGCACTTATCCTCAACGCAGTAGAACCCCGTATCGGCGGTGTGCTCATCAGGGGCGAGAAGGGAACAGCCAAGTCAACGGCGGTCAGGGCGTTAAGGAGGCTTTTACCGGATATAAAGGTGATCAGGGGATGTCCCTGTCTCTGCGACCCCGACAGCCCATTGCATGCATGTACTCAGTGTGCGGAAAAAATCAGGACTGGAAAGTATATTGAGAATGCATACATGAAGGCTCCCCTCGTTACCCTTCCGCTGAATGCAACAGAGGAGATGGTTACCGGCAGTCTGGACATGGAGTTTGCCATGAGGAAGGGACAGAGGCGTTTTCAGCCTGGACTCCTTGCCAGGGTAAACAGGGGGATACTCTACATAGATGAGGTCAACCTCCTGGATGACCACTTAGTGGATATAATCCTTGACGTTGCATCCAGCGGTGTAAATATTGTGGAGCGCGAGGGACTTTCATATCTTCATCCCTCGCGTTTTATTCTTGTGGGCACCATGAACCCTGAAGAAGGTCCCCTCCGCCCCCAGCTGCTCGACCGCTTCGGCCTCTGTGTAGAGGTTGGAGGTGAAGGCGATCTTGACAGCAGGGTGCGCCTAATGGAGATGAGGGAGAGCTATGACAACAATCCCGTGGAGTTTGCAGCCCGGTATCTTGACGAAGACAACGTGATTGCAGAGCGGATAAGGAGGGCTGGGGAGAGACTTAAAGGTGTGGTCTTTCCCCAACGGCTCCTCGGCCTCGTCTCTGAAATTTGCCTGCAAAACAACGTTGCAGGTCACAGGGCGGACATGGCTGTCAAATATGCAGCCAGGGCCCTTGCCGCCTATGAGGGTCGCTCCGCTGTAACGGCCGGTGACATAAACCGGGTGGCCGGCATGGCAATACTGCATCGCAGAAGGGATGCCCTGCCCCCATCCGGCCATGATGATCCTGATAGACGGGATGATGCCGGCGACAGGGATGATCAGAAGGAGCGATGGCAGAACGGGTCTGTTGACAGCAATGACATGAGGAGTCAGACCCATGAAAACGGAGAAGACAGGGGTGGAGAAGGGAACAGGATGGAGGAGGATCATCAGGGGGGACCTCCTGATCCTGAGTCACGCTCTGAAGAGGATGAGCCGTCAGGGGTTACTGAACAGGTATTTGAGCCCGGCCGCACATCCAGGGTGCAGAGTATTACGCAGGAGAAGGACCGCCTTGTGCGCCGCGGTTCGGGCAGGCGTACGAGGACAAGGACAACGCAGAAGGCCGGCAGGTATGTGAAGAGTATTCACAGCGATAAATATCCTGACATAGCCATTGATGCGACCATCAGGGCCGCTGCTCCGCACCAGCGGAGAAGAAAAAAAGAGAGCGGAATGGCCATATCCATACGCAGGGATGATATACGGAGAAAGATAAGGGAGAAGAGGATCGGAAACTTCCTTGTCTTTATGGTTGATGCCAGCGGTTCAATGGGGGCAAAGGCACGCATGATTGCAACCAAGGGTGCAATCCTCTCCCTCCTGCTCGATGCCTACCAGAAGAGAGACAGGGTGGCAATGGTGACCTTCAGGCAGCGGAAGGCCGTGGTCAACCTGCAGCCCACAGCATCGGTGGAACTCGCGGTGAGGCAACTTGGTGAGATGCCGGTCGGGGGGCGCACTCCGCTTTCGGCGGGTCTTCTGAAGGGATACGAGCTGCTCAGAGTGCACCTGCGGAAGGATCCGTCGTCACGCCCGATAGCGATAATCGTCACCGACGGCAGGGCCAATGTCTCCATGGACACGAGGCTTTCACCCTCGGAAGAGGCCATGCGGATGGCCGCCGAGATGTCCGGGGAGAAGCGGGTGAAGTACGTGGTGATAGATACGGAAGAAAAGTCGGTGGTGAGGTTCGGACTTGCCGCAAGACTTGCCGCAGCGCTGGGTGCAGAGCATTTCAGCTTTAACAATCTTGTGGCTGGCGATATTGTAAGTATAGTCAGGAGGAATATCTGATGACCGGCAGAACCATGTATCCGTTTAACGCAATTGTGGGCCAGGACGAGATGAAGCTGGCCCTGATTCTGAACATCATAAATCCCGGTATCGCCGGCGTGCTCATCCGGGGCGAGAAGGGAACCGCCAAGTCTACGGCGGTCAGGGCACTGGCGGACATACTTCCGCTGATCGAGGTGGTGAAGGGTTGTCCTTACCAGATGTCCCGGGCTGGAGACCCGGGGGTCTGCCGGGATTGTTACAACACCGGCTGCGCTGAAGAGATATTTGATGGTAACGGCGTTGATGTTGTAAGGCGGAAGGTTAGGGTGGTGGAGCTGCCTGTTTCAGCTACAGAGGACCGGGTTGTCGGTACCATGGATATCGAGCATGCCCTCAGCAAGGGGGAAAAGAGGTTTGAACCAGGCATACTTGCAGCAGCCCACAGGGGTATACTCTATGTGGATGAGATCAACCTGCTTGACGACCACGTGGTGGACGTGCTCTTGGATGCTGCTGCCATGGGAGTAAACACCGTTGAGCGTGAAGGGGTTTCCTTCAGTCATCCTGCACGGTTTACGCTGGTAGGCACCATGAACCCCGAAGAAGGTGAGTTGAGACCACAGCTCCTTGACAGGTTCGGCCTCTGCGTCAGTATTGAAGGCAGCCGGAACCACGCAGAAAGGGTGGAGGTGATGGAGAGGCGGATCGCCTTTGAAGACGACCCGGAGGCGTTCTGCCTGAAGTGGAAGGAGGAGTCTGCAAGGACTGCGGAGCGGATTGAATCAGCGATAAAGCTGTATCCGGAAGTGAATATCGAGAGGGAAAAACTCTTCAGTATAGCAACGCGGTGTATGGAGGCGGGGGTTGATGGTCACAGGGGGGATATAATCACCCTCAAGACGGCAAAGACACTGGCAGCCTGGCATGGACGCGTGCATGTCACGGATGAGGATATCGAGGTTGCCGCAGGACTTGCCCTGCCTCATCGTATGCGCAGGCAGCCGTTTGAGGAGATCGGGAAGGGCCGAAGAGAGAGAGGATATGCCGGCTGAAGGTGTCAGTTTCCTCGTGCTGCTGCTTACCGAGAGGTGTAACCTCCGCTGTTGTTACTGTTATGTCGATGCCGTAGGCACCGGAATGGATATGCCGAGGAAAAACGCATTCAGGGCCATAGACAAACTTGCATCCGTTAATGCAGCCACCGTGGAACTCTCGGGAGGGGAGCCCCTGCTGAGATTCGACCTCGTCGAGGATATCGTTAAGTACGGCTGTTCAGTAAACCCGGGGCTCCGTTTCGCAGTCCAGACCAATGCCGTACTGCTCGACAGGAAGAAGCTGTCCTTTCTGGCGGAGCACCGTGTGGGATTGGGCATAAGCCTCGACGGTGTGCCGGAGGTGAACGAGAAGCTGAGGGGGAGGAGTGAAGATGTGCTGCGGGCCCTCAGGATGATGGACGATCTCGGCTTCGGCGTGAACATCACGGTCGTGCTGACCAGTGAGAATACCACGGTCTTTCCGAGGTTCCTGCTCTTCTGCGCCGGTTTCTCCAGCGTGAGGATGATAAACCTTGATATTCTGAGGCCGATCGGCCGGGCTTCAGGCAGGGGCCTTATCCCTCAAAGGGGTCAGATCACCGACATGGTGAGAGAGATGTTCGATGTGCTTGCCTTTATAAATGAGCGGCGTTACATACCACTGAAGGTCCGGGAGATCGAACAGGCCCTCAGGCGCAGAAACGACAGGGAGATCAGGCCTTACTGTTATGGGGCTGCGGGGAAAGCTGCTGCCGTGACTCCTGACGGAAGCCTCTACCCCTGTGCCTCCCTTGTAGGGATGGGTAAATACAGGGCAGGGTCTGTGTGGGATCAGGATGTCCCGCAACTTGACGGACTCGTGCAGTCCGGGTCTTTTCCTCAGAGGTGTATGGAGTGTGAGACGGGTTCTGTCTGCCGGGGCGGTTGCCCCTCTCGCAGGCTCTCCCACACGGGCAACTTAGGGGACGTCTGTGATGTTGAATGCCATATGCGTAAGGAAATCAGCAGGAGGATCGAGGAGTGAAAAAGTTAAAGACAGTCGTGTTTAATGCTACAGGCACCGGGATGATAAGTATGGCCGGGGCAGTCCGCCGGATAGAAGAGGAACTTCCCGGGCGTATGGAGGTGCAGGCACGGACCAATGACGACCTTTTTGACTCAAGGATGATGGATCGTTTTACTCGTCACCTCCAGACAGCAGACTGTGTAATCGTGATACTGCATGGCGGCAGGAAATCATTCAGGTTTTTTGACCGGCTGATTGAAGAATCCCGGAATGCCTTTGTCTTCATTCAGCCCGGAGATGAGGACGAGATGTCACTCTCAGCACGGTACTCCACGGAATACGGCAGTGATTTTTTTGATGAGATGGTGCGCTTCATCAAGTTCGGAGGCAGGGAGAACTGGACTAATCTCCTCAGGAGCCTGATAAGAAGATTCTCCGGAGAGGATATCCCCTATGATCCGCCGCAGAAGATGCCCAGCGAGGGAATCTATCACCCGCGCACCGGGGTCTCTCTTACACTTAACGAATACATGAACTCACAGGGCACCTCCCTGAAAGAGCTTGAAGATAAAAAGACCCCCATAATAGGTGTGTGGTTTTATCAGGGGTATTACGTAGACGGCAACCTGGCTTTTGTTGACAGCCTTGTCAACGAGATAGAGAGACAGGGGTGCTTCCCCGTTGCATGCTTTTACAACCGTTTTCCTGACAGGATTCTCAATAACAGGGACCCTGAGTGGGTTGCGGAGAATTTTTTTCAGGTGGATGGAAAGACCGTCATCCATGTACTCCTCAGTTGCATGGTCTTTTCAATGAGGCTGACACTTCCGAAGTTTGCCGGAGTTTATGAGAAGATCGGTGTGCCGGTCCTTCAGGCGATTACACTCTTTACGACCCGCAGGAACTGGGAAGAGAACGAGCAGGGGGCTACTCCCATGGATGTCTGCATAAGCGCAGCACAGCCGGAGTTTGACGGTATCCTTATTACCGTGCCTGTCTCGACAAGGGATGTGGCGGGGCAGGACATGCTCACAGGTGCAACTATGCTGAGGAACATGCCTGTTGAGGAACGGATAGAGAAGATCGTGAGCCTTGCAGGGAAATGGGCAATGCTCGGAATAAAGCCGAATGCTGAAAAGAGGGTGGCTGTGATCTTTCATAACTATCCGCCCCGTGATGACCGCATCGGGTGTGCTGCAGGGCTTGACTCCTTTAAAAGTGTAAAAAATATCCTCGACAGGCTGAAGCAAGACGGGTATTCGATTGAACGTGAGTATGAATCAGGTGATGCCCTTGCCCATGAGATACTTGACAGGGTTACTGTTGACAGGCGGTGGCTGACCCCTGAGGCAATGGCACAGAAGGCGGCTGACCGTATCGGGCCTGCGCAATACAGTGCATGGCACGAAGGCCTTGCGGAGAAGAACCGGAAGCATATGGTAAGGGATTGGGGGGAGACCCCGGGCGGGCTCTTTGTCCATGAAGGCGAGGTTATGGTAAACGGGATTATAAACGGCAATGTATACATAGGAATTCAGCCGCCAAGGGGCTTTGTTGAGCAGCCTGAAAAGATACACGATCCGCATCTTGCGCCGAGCCACCATTACATATTTCATTACAGGTGGATAAGGGATGTCTTTAAGGCGGACGCCGTACTGCACATCGGCAAGCACGGCTCCCTTGAGTGGCTGCCGGGGAAATCACTGGCGCTCTCACAGGAGTGCTATCCAGACATTTCCATCATGGACCTGCCGAATATCTATCCCTATATCATCAATGATCCCGGAGAGGGAACCCAGGCAAAGCGCCGCTCCTATGCCTGTGTGGTTGATCACCTTATCCCTGTTATGACCAATGCCGGCAGGTATGAGGAGCTGGCGGAGGTGGATACAAAAATACTCGAGTACATCCAGACAAAGTCGATGAACCCTGAAAGACTGCCCGTGCTCCGGAATGAGATATGGCAACTGGCTGCAAAACACAATCTTCATTCGGACATGGAGGTCTCTGAGGATGAGGCACTTTCAGACTTTGACGCTTTTGTGGAGAGGCTGCACTCCTACCTCTCCGAGGTGGCGGACACTGCCATAAACGACGGCCTTCACGTAATGGGTTCTCCGCCCCGGGGAGGTGGTCTCGCAGAGCTTGTTGCACAGCTCGTGCGTTACAGGAACGGCGATGTGCCGTCCCTGAGAGAGGCGATCGCGAAGCAGTGGGGATACGATTACGATGAGCTCCTCCGACACAGGGGCAGGCCGGATCCGACTGGCCGGTTTCCTACGAATGCCGTTGCAATAACAGAGATACACAGGGCTGCCCTTGAAGTAGCGAGGGTTGTGATCGAAGGAGGAAAGCCCCTGATTGCGGATGAGAGTCCGGAGGTGCGCAGGGTGGTGGAGTTTATAAGGGATATCGTGCTGCCAAAACTGGCACAGACCACGGAGGAGATAGATTCAGTGGCTGCCGCCCTGTCAGGGAGGCATGTCCTTCCCGGCGGCAGCGGTGCCCCCACCCGGGGCATGGTGGAGATACTGCCCACTGGGAGAAACTTCTACTCGGCCGATCCCTTCAGGATTCCCTCGCCCGCAGCGTGGATCACGGGGAGTGCGCTCGGTGACGCGCTCGTCAAGAGACACCTGGACGAGACAGGCAGGCCGCCGGAGAGCATAGGCATGGTCATCTGGGGAAGCCCCACGATGCGCACCATGGGTGAAGACATTGCCGAGGCGTTATACCTCATGGGAGTCAAGCCGGTATGGAACAGCAGGAACGGGCGTGTCGAGGGGCTTGAGATCATACCCGCCGCTGAGTTGAAGTTCCCGCGAGTTGACGTGACGTTCAGGACGTCGGGCTTTTTCAGGGACTCGTTTCCCAACCTGATGGATCTCCTGGATGAGGCCGTGGCAATGGTGACTGCCCTCGACGAGCCTGTTGAGAATAATTTTTTGAGAAAGCACGTACTGACAGAGGCTGAAGAGCTTGTTAAACGCGGCATTGACCCTGAAGAGGCCCTGCGCGAGGCGTCATTCCGTATCTTCAGCGACCCGCCGGGTGTCTATGGCGCGGGAATCCCGGCAGCTATTGACGCAAAGGCATGGGAGAAGAGCGAGGACCTGGGAGAGGTTTATATCACGTGGGGCGGGTATGCATACGGCAAAGGGGTCTATGGCGAAGACAGGAGAGATGTGTTCCGCAGGAGGCTCTCGGATATCAGTCTTGTAGTGAAAAACGAGGATTCGCGGGAGTATGACCTGCTCTCCTCCGATGACTTTAATGCCTACTTCGGAGGCTTTGCGGCAGCAGTGAAGACGGTGTCCGGTAATTATCCAAAGGCATATTCAGGGGATGCATCTGATCCTGATCGTGTCAGGTACAGGAGCATCCATGAGGAGGTAAAGCACATCTTCCGCTCACGGATTCTCAATCCCAAGTGGATCGAGGGCCTCATGCGCCACGGTTACAAGGGTGCAGGAGACCTGTCGAGGGCTGTTGATATCTCGTTCCACTGGGACGCCACCTCTGACGTGATGGAGGACTGGATGTACGACGTCCTGTCGGAAAAGTACGCACTTGACGAAAAAATGCAGGAGTGGTTCAGGGAGGTCAATCCCTATGCCCTGCAGAACATTGCCGAGCGCCTACTCGAAGCAGCGAGCCGCGGGATGTGGAACGCCTCTGAGGAGACGAAGAAGAGGCTCGAGGCTGTGTATCTTGATGTGGAGGGGGATATAGAGGAGAGGACGGATGTCTGATATGCCTGGAGAGCCACTGACAGATGCAGGGATGCAGGGCATTCACTCAACTACAACCCCAAAAAGTCTGACAACTTCTCGGGGCCCCCTGTTCTCGGCGGACATCGTGTCCGTCTCCGAGGAAGACTCGCATTTCACCATCCAGGTGAATTTAATGCGAAACTTAAACCGTTCAAACCCTACATCCCAGCATCTGTCAGGACTCAGACGCTTGAGCCTATTGTTCTCTCTGCTGGCACTGCTTGTTCTTGTCCTGGGCTGCACAAGGGAGCAGGCCGGGGTTCAGGTCTATTTTGTCCGTGACGGACTCGCCGTTGAGCTGGCCGGGCTTAAGATGGTTACAGTCCGCTCAAGAGGGAGAGAGGTTTTCAGGTGGCGGAAGGGCGGAGGGGATGAAGGAGCGGTGCTTTTTGCAGGCGGGAGACTCCTCGTTCCACTCCGATGGAACCCCGGTGATAAGTACGGCGTGGAGGTCATCGGCAGGGACTCACTGTTTGTGAAGGAGGTCGCCGCCCCGCTCCGGCCCTCACCCATGCTCGTTCGCCGGCTGGACCTGGAGAGTGTCATCCCCTTCAGCGCGGACGAGGGGACTGCACCCGATACATTCGTGAAGTTCTCCGGCGACGGCGAATACCTTGCAATCGGCAGCTTCCACGGCTATCTCAGGGTTGTCGAGGTGAAGACCGGCAGGGTCGTCTTCAAGCGGAAGATCGCCGAGGGCATGGTGAAGCGGATCGGATGGGGAGAGCTGCGGGGAAGACGGGTGCTGTATGTGGGGGAGCAGTCACCTGACGGGTATCTTTACTGTCTTGATGCACTGACCGGAGAGGAGATATGGAAGTACCGCCTGGCCGACGACATCGAGACGTCGAGACCGGGGAGGGACGATGACCGCTATGCAATATATAAATTCCCGGGTGTCTACCAGTTGAAGGTGCTACCCGGCGGTGATGTCGTCGTAGCCGGCACACACGGATGGGACAGGGGCGGCAGGAGGGTTTACAGGTGCATGGTCTACAGGTTCGACGGCGTGACCGGCGAGGTGAAGTGGCGCTGGCCCTCGGACAGGCCCCTCCCTTACAGCATCACGTGGTTCGACGTGTCGGCCGGCGGTGAGAAGCTCCTGCTTCTGACGTCTGCATGGCGTCCGTCCGAGCGTACTGATCCGGCATACGGAAACGGCACCCTCTATTGCATCAACGGCGTGACCGGCGAGGTCGAGTGGGAATACAGGGTGCCTCCGCTGAAGCCGTATTACGAGACGGCCGGCGCCTGGCAGGGGGTGGCTCTCTCCAGCGACGGCAGGTATGCCGCTGTTGGGCTCAACGACGGCAGAGGAATGTTCTTCGACACGGAGAGGGCCGTAAAGGCTGAAGGAAAGGGGTTTCCGCAGAACAGCCCGTTGTGGATCAGGGAGATCGGCACGCCGGTGCTGATAGGGAGGATACCCGTATCATCTTACATAAGCTATGCCGGAATCGGTCCCGACGCCGTCTACTTCGTCCTTCCGGGCACCTCCGTTCCATCGGGTGCGGTGAGGGGCAAGGTGCGCAAGCCTGCGCCGCATCCTGCGGCGGGACAGCTTTACGCCTTCGGTTTCGACGGCAGGCTGAGATGGAAATGGAAGTCTTACGGCTCCATGCAGGGCGTTTACCTCTCGGGAGACGGCAGGTGGCTCTTCACGGTCAACTCGGTCGCAGGCATGGCGGGCTCGCGCAGGGGCGGTGCGGCATCATTCTTCGGAGCCGCGCTCTTTGATACGGAGAGGAACGGCTCCGGCACGGACAGGCTCGTCTACCTCTATCCGACGGAAGGTCCGGTCTTCTTCATGGCGGACATCTCCGCCGACGGCAGGTACATTGCGCTCGTGGAGGTGCCGTTCAGGGATGAAAGGGGCACGGTCAGGGGAAGGTACCGGGTCCATATAATTCACTGATGAGAAACGCAAAGAGGACCATCATATTGGGCATCATCGCATTCATTGCCGGAGCCGGCGTTTTTGCGTGGTATGCGGCTGCCGTCAAAGACGAGGCAGTGCCGGAGGTGGACGTGAAGTTCATCCCCGGTGGTGCATGGCTGTCATTCGGCTCTCCGCTGAGGCTCGAGACCGTAGAGATACGGAGTCCGGACGGAGTGATCGTCTCACAGCGCCTGAACAACATAGAGAAAGAGAACCTCTGGCTCGCCTTTGACTGGCAGAGTGACACGACCTACAGATTCAGGTTCTCAAGCAATCAAGGGACCCTGGAGATAAAGGCGGAATCTCCGGATAACGACTATGCTGCCGCCGTCCAGTTCTCAGCCCCGTTCACCTCAATTGCCGAACCGGCTGCCCCGGGGATATTCGAGGATAAGATGGAGGAGTCGAGTACGGCGGTTGAGAACAACGAGCTGACCTCTGCCGTGGTCGTGACCGTTTATCGGCAGGGTGAGACCGTGGTCACCGGCACTGTGAGTATTCCCGGCGGGGTCAGGGTGGCTGTCCCTCCCCGATCCGCGGGGACGAGTGTCGTCGAGGGTGAGGATGAGACCGTGATACGCTTCGGAACAACCCTTTCGGCCGCCTACGAGAGGTTTTATCTCCCATTCAGCATACAGGCGCCGAAGACCGGGAGCTACCGCCTCCGTGCAGAGGTCACACTGGAGAGGGCCGGAGAGGGGGTGTCTCTCTTCAGCAGGGAGGTGACCGTCAGGGTGGTCGAGCAGGAGTCTGCAGGAGAGGCTGTGAGGGTCGTCGACACAGCGATGCCCGTTGGTGCAAGCGGTATACCACTGAGGCGCTATGCGGAAGACACGCTCTACATACAGCCGGCCGCCTTCAGGAAACTCGGCCGCCTCTTCGGGGTTGAACCGAAGTACACCGACTACAGGCACCCTTTCACTTACCAGAGTCTTGTGCTCGACAATACAGGAACAGGCACCATCGCCCTGCTGGTCAGTTCGGGCATCTACTTCATGGACCGGGACGTGATGCCGGAGGCCTTCAGGCCGCCTGACATCCTGACAGGCGGGACGGCGGAGGCGGCCGTCACCGTGACCGCGGTGCTCCAGCCCGGCGAGGAGTCTACGGTGGTGCTGCCCGTCTATCTCTCCTCCGCCCCCCGGCCGGGAGAGTACCGGAGGGTGTTGAGGCTAATTCCCATGGGGTCGGCCGCGCCCGTCGCCGAGTACGAGTTTCCCGTCTATGTCAGGTCCATGAATCCGACTGCATGGGGATTCACGCTCTTCGCGGTATTTCTGAGCGTGACCTCAGCCTCTGTCTTTGTGCTCAGGTTCAAGCGTATCGTTGCAGGAATGAGGGTCAGGTGGCTCGTGATCATCTCGCTGTACGGGGCGATGACCTTCGTGGTCTCGAACCTGCCCGTCAGGATATTCGGAAACCTCGTCTCTGCGCTGCTCGGACCCTTCAGCGCCTTTGTGACGGGCTTCTTCTCAGAGCTGCTCTACTGGACGCTGCTCGTCTCCCTCGTGAGGTCCATTCCGAGACCCGGCACCGTCACCTTTGCCGCCCTTGTCCGCTACATGCTCAACGGCATAATGTTCGGCGGGTTTCAACTCACGGACATACTCTTTACGGGTACGGGGATAGTCGCAAAGGAGGCGGCATTCTACGCCTCGGGCCTGACGCGCAGGGGGGAGGGCTTCAGCTGGAGCACGCCGGCCGTCATCCGGCTCGCACTCTGTCTGAGTGCCGCCGATGCCTTCATAACCCTGACCGGGCTTTACCTACACATGGTGCTCTTCCGCCTCTACTTCGCCGACTGGTACATATACATGACCCTCGGTGTCAACAGCCTGCTCTACACCTTTGCGGCGACGTTCATGGGCTGGCGGTTCAGCGAGCGGTTGAGATGGGAGGATGGTTAGATGGGCTATGGTATCAGCAGCCTGACCCGGCAGGCAGGGGGGCGGGGCGTTGTCGGCAGGCTCGATGCAAGGGTCAAGATCATCGGGCTGCTCTGTGTGTCGGTCTATGCCGTGGCGCTCGACAGCGCTGTCGCGCTGCTCGTCCTGTTCGCGGTCTCGTGGATACTGGCATGCGTTGAACGGGTGGGATGGGCAAAACTGCGCCTGCTCGTCTTTCTTGTCGGCTTGACGGTATGGGGAACCATGTTTTCCCAGTCCATCTTCTACTTCGAAGAACCGAGGACAGTGCTTGTAACCCTCGTGAGCCCGGAGACCCCGCTCATCGGCGGGTGGACCGGCGGGATAAGCATATACCGTGAGGGGTTCCGCCACGGTGCCGTCCAGTCGCTCAGGTTTGCCTCCATGATGACCTTCGGCTTCCTGTTCTGCTGGAGCACCGGTCCCGGAAAGATGCTTTCAGGCATGCTCCAGCTCAGGGTGCCCTATGTGCTTGCGTTCATGACGGTGACCGCCGTGAGGTTCATTCCGGCCGTGATGGACGAGTTTGCCACTGTGATTCTCGCCATGCGTATGAGGGGCGGGAAGATATTCTCGCTCAACCCTGCAAGACTCCTTGCGAACTGGCTGAAACTGATACGGCCGGTCTTCATCAACTGTTACAGGAGGTCCAACATCCTCTCGCTCTCGATCCAGTCAAGGGCGTTTCAGCCTGCTGCTGCACGCACGACCGCCGAAGGCGGGCGGTTCACGCGCGGTGAAAAGGTGCTGCTCACCGCCGTCCTCCTGAGCACGGCGGCCCTCGTGCTGTTGAAGATACTACATGGACTTTACCTCTGGGACATCCTTTACGTTTCCCGTTTACGGTTGATCTACGAGATATCCAGACTATACCTTTGATGGAGGAGACCATGCTTTTAGGAAGATTCTACGACGCAATCGAGGTCCACCGGGACGAGAAGATCATCTACGTCAAGTTCCTCTCCCCCCACAGGGTGATATCGACCTGCCGCGTGGACGGCGGACTCAGGGACGACCTCGAGTATATCTACAACCACCAGGCGTGTGAGCCGGTCGGGCACTCCCACGAGTCGCACATGAGGATGTCCGCCGACCCGGCCGGATACCGGAGAGACGTGTGCGGCCGGTACGGGCTTCCGCCTGAAAAGAGCGCTTCCCTCGGCACGGCTGCCAACATGAACAACGCGGCCATCGTGTCGGAACGGTTCCGTGGTCTTGAGGTGGTGGCGGTATGTACCGGCGGTGTTGAGACGAACGCCGGACGTGCGGGTGATCCCGCTACGGTCTACGAGTGCAACGGCGTCTTCGAGAGGCTCGGTCCGGACCCGGTGACGGCGCATGGGACCATAAACATCATGCTCTTCATCAGCAGGGAACTCACTCCCGCTGCCATGGTCCGCTCCGTGATGACCGCCACCGAGGCCAAGACAGCGGCCCTTCAAGAGCTTGCCGTTCCTTCGCGCTACTCTGACGGGCTCGCCACTGGAACAGGCACGGACCAGATAGGAATCGCCTCGAGGCTGGATACCGGGGTCCCGCTCACGGGGGCGGGCAAGCACTCCAAGCTCGGTGAGCTGATTGGACGGACGGTCCTTCAAGCGGTAAAGAAGACCCTCTCGCTGCAGAACAAGCTCACGCCCGAGGCGCGGTGCTTCGCCCGCGTGCACCTCGAACGATTCGGCATAACCGCAGAGTCGATGTGCGAGGCCGTATGCTCCTCTCTTCCCGAGAAGGAGGCGGCACTCTTCCGCAGAAACTTCAACTCCATAAACAACGACCCCCCGACCGTGGCTGCAGTGGCAGCCCTTGTGCACCTCAGGGACATGATCCGGTGGGGCATACTTCCAAGGAGCTGTGTGCCCGAGATACTGCCGGCCTGCGGTGCACAGATCGCCGCCGCCATATCGGGTAAATACCACCGCCTCGACCACTACAGGAACGCGCTCTCGCACGGCCCTCTCGGGACCGACAGAGAGAGGTTCGTCGGACTCGTATTCAGTGCGTTCGCCCTGGGATTCAGGGAGAAGTGGGCTGGAGGAGGGGAATGAAGTGATGACGGTCATGGGCCGTTCGAGAGGAGTTCTCGTTTGCCGCGAGAAGCACAAAACGCCGGCAATGCGTAGTTACGGCTTGATGGTGTCCGTGGTGATCCACGTGCTTCTGCTTTCGCTTCCGCTGTGTGCGACGGTCACACGCCTTTCGGCGCAGTCCTCGGGTGGCATGGTGATGTCCATGATCGAGGCCGGCCCTGAACCGGCCGTGACAGTGAACGAGAGGGAACGAGCCGGAGATGGGGATGCTACGGTGACAGCTGGGGCGGCCGAGGATGCGTCCGCGCAGGGAGAGGAGACAACGGTTGCAGCGGCAGAGCCCGTCCAGGAGCTGCGGAGTGAAGAGGGGACCATGCCCGCCTACAGTGAGCCCGGCAGGGTGTCAGTGCCGGAGGCAACGAATGCCGTCAAAGCCGCTGTCGAGAACGGGGAGACGAGGGACGTGGAGGAGTTGGAATCCGGAGGGGATCCGGCCATGCCTCCTCAGGACATTATGACCGCCCGGGCAGACGACGGCGAGCCTCGCCGGACAGACGCAGAGGCGCCGCAGCTCGGCCCCGATACAGTGAAATTCGGCTCGGCCGGCGGTCCGGCCTTTGTCAAGAGGGTGCTGCCTGAATATCCGTGGATGGCGAGGAAGGCGGGAAGAGAGGGTAGGGTGTTGCTGAGGCTTACCATCGATGAGCGAGGCAGGCTCACCGACGTGGTGGTAGTGGAGAAGGCGGGGTACGGGTTCGACCGCGAGGCGGTCAGGGCGGTCAGGCGCTCGACCTTCCGGCCTGCCGTCAGAGACGGAGTGCCGGTGAGATCAGAGGCGTTGCTGTATGTGAGGTTCGAACTTGAAGAACCAGAATAGTTTCTGCTTGGAGGTGTTTTGATGATCGACTTTGTGCTGAAGGGCGGTTTCCTGATGTATCCGATACTCCTGTGTTCGGTTGCCGGCCTTGCGATAATCATCAACAAGGCCGTACAGTACAGGAGGATATTCAGGTCGATCGAGCGTCCCCTGAACGAGGTGCTGCAGACGAGGCCCCCGGTACTGGAACCCCTCATCGAGGCCGTTGAGGAAGGCTGCGACGAGCAGGAGCTCTCCGTCGTCGGCACGAGACAGGTGAGGGAGGCGGAGCGGGGACTCAGCTGGCTCGGCCTGATCGCAACGATCACTCCACTGCTGGGACTCACGGGTACGGTAATCGGCATGATAAAGGCCTTCATGGTGATTGCAGCGAGTACAAGCGTGAACCCGTCCATGCTTGCCGGCGGGATATGGGAGGCCCTCATCACGACCGCAGCCGGGCTCCTCGTGGCCATCCCCGTCAGTGTCGGACACCACTACCTGGAGAAGCAGGCCGACGACATAGCCTTCATCCTGAAGGAGTTGACCATGAGTCTCTACTTGAGGTGCAGGGATGGAGTTTGAGCGGAAGAGACACAGCAGGCGTACCAGCTTGAACATTGCCCCCCTGGTCGACGTGGTCTTTCTCCTTCTGCTCTTCTTCATGCTCACCTCAAGCCTCGTCCGCGAGTCCGCGGTGAGGATAAGACTGCCGGAATCGAAGACCGCATCCCCGGCTGTAGAGACGACGAGCACGGTTGTCATCACCAGGGAGGGCGGGATATTCTTCATGGACAGGGAGGTAGGGCTGTCCGGGCTCCGCAAGGCGGTGAGTGAGGGCCTTGCCGGCAGTGAGGAGGACTACCTGAGGATAAAGGCCGACAGGGATGCAGGCATAGGCCTGCTCATGAGGGTGATAGACGAGATAAGACTCGCCGGTGTCAGGAACTTCAGCGTGGTGGCGGAGAAGAGGCCGTGAGGCCGGTCCCAAGGAGTGGGGAGGTTTCAGGCACGAGGGGTCGAATACATCTCCTCGGCATTCATCGAACTCCTGACGAGCGGGGATGAGGCTACGAAGCTGAAGCCGAGTTCAAGGGCGGCCTCGCGGTACCTGTCGAAGACCTCGGGTCGTACATACTCGACCACGGGGAGGTTTTCTTTGCGTGGCCTCAGGTACTGCCCGAGCGTCAGCATACTGCAGCCGGCTGCCCTCAGGTCCTTCATCACGGAGACGACCTCCTCGAATGATTCGCCGAGCCCGACCATAAGGCCTGACTTCAAGCGCATTGATGGGGCTTCCCGGTAGGCTGCGGCGAGCACGCCGAGGGAACGCCTGTAGTCGGCCTGGGGCCTCACCCTCGAGTAGAGGCGCGGCACTGTCTCTACATTGTGATTGAAGACGTCGGGACGGGCATCGACCACGGTCTTTACGGCATCGCTGTCGCCGAGGAAGTCGGGCGTTAGGACCTCGATTCCGGCCTCTGGCAGGTGGCGCCTCACCATGCGTACCGTCTCAGCGAACTGGCCGGCCCCTCCGTCCGGCAGATCGTCACGAGTGACAGAGGTTATGACCACGTACCTCAGGCCCATCTCCTTTGAGGCGAGCGCGACCCTTTCCGGCTCGTCAGGGTCCGGCAGGGCCGGTCTGGAGGAGTCTACCGAGCAGAATCCGCAGTTTCTCGTGCAGGAGTCCCCGAGTATCATGAACGTGGCCGTCGGCTTCGAGAAGCAGTGTCCCCTGTTCGGGCAGCGGGCCTCCTCGCATACCGTGGAGACACCGTGCGCGCGGAGTACCTGCTTTGTTCCGTGATCACCGATGATGTTTCCGGTCTTTATCCATTCGGGGAGTCTCATCGTGAGGTCGATGGCACCGGCCTTTCGGAATTTGGAGTGTCAGGAGGGTATTTTAAAGGTGCCTGCAGTCTCTGCAGGCACCTTTTGCAGGCTCAGTCTAACCTGACGACGTTCGTTGCCTTGGGCCCTCTTTCTCCTTCTACAACGTCGAAGGATACACGCTGGCCTTCGGTCAGAGTCCTGAATCCATCACCCTGGATAGAGGTGTAATGAACAAAGACGTCTTCCCCATCATCCTTCTGGATGAACCCGTAGCCCTTGGTCTCGTTGAACCACTTAACCTTACCTTCGAAAGACATACAGCAAAAGCCTCCTTTTAAGATACTAACGCCTGATAACAACAGGTTTCTTTTTTATACATGGTTGGGAGCGCTAAAGTCAAGTGAAAAATGTCCCGGGGAGGCCGATTTTATTTTTGGCCGCGGAAAATAATACAATAGACGGGATGACCGGATTGATCGGATCCCTCGACATATCATCCTCTCCCTATGTCAACGCCCTTGTCCTTGTCGCGGTCTTTGCATTGCTGGCAAAGACGGCCGATATCCTTGTGCACAGGGTCCTGCGCCGGTTCGCAACCTTTACGAAGACAGAGATGGACGACAGGATTATAGACCTTGTCCGTTATCCCGTCTTCTTCACCATAACCCTGATCGGCCTGCTGAGTGCCGTTCTCTACCTGGAGCCGTCTCGAACGGTCGTCTTCTATTCAAAAGGCGCCGTCTATTCCGTGATCACCTTGATCTGGAGCGTCACCTCGATAAGGATAAGCAGGCTCGCCGTCGAACACACGGTCGGCAGGGTCTCCGATGCGACCGGCCTGGGCAGGGATATCATACCGCTCATAGAGAATATCGTAAAGATCGCGATAGTGATCGCCTCTCTGACGGTGATACTCTCCTATTGGAGACTGAACATCACACCGCTCATAGCCTCTGCAGGCATAGCCGGGGCGGCCGTGGCCCTTGCGGCAAAGGATACGATAGCCAACTTTATCGGCGGTGTAAGTCTCTTTGTTGACAAGCCGTTCAAGATAGGAGACTACGTGGTGCTTGACAGTGGAGAGCGGGGAGAAGTCGTGACCATCGGCCTGAGAAGCACCCGGATAAAGACCAGGGACGACATCCTGATAACCATCCCGAACTCGATCATTGCGAACACGAAGATCATCAATGAGAGCGCCCCCATACCGAGGTTCAGGGTGAGGATCCCGGTCTCGGTGGCCTATGGAAGCGACATAAGCCTCGTGGAGAAGACACTGCTGGACATCTCGATCGAGAACGAGAACGTCCTCGACGATCCTGAACCGCGGGTCAGGTTCAGGGAGTTCGGTGACTCCTCCCTCAGGTTCGAACTCCTCTGCTGGGCGAAGGAGCCGGCACTGAGGGGAAGGACGATTCACGAGATAAACGGCTCCATCTACTCAAAATTCAGAGAATGCGGCATCAGGATTCCGTTTCCCCAGCGGGACGTGCACATTTACAGGGAGGAATCGCCTTGAGCCTGAGAGTGTGCCGCCTGATGTGTACGGCGTGTTCCGTTGAGTGGCAGGTCCGCCGATGAGAGATAGAAAGAAGAGGATACTTGTGAGGGGGGTTAACTGGATAGGGGATGCAGTGATGACGCTGCCGTCCTTCAGGGTCCTGCGTTCTGAATATCGCGACTCGGACGTCCATCTCCTCGCCAAGGACTGGATCGCACCGGTGTTTGCATCGGACCCTAACATCGACGGTATCGTCGAATACAGGGCGGAATACTCCGGCGTGGTCGGGAAGCTGTCGGCGGCAAAGGTACTGAGAAGGGGCTGCTACGACACCGCCGTCCTGTTGCAGAACGCCTTCGGCGCTGCCGTGATCGCATACCTCTGCGGCATACCAGAGAGGATAGGATACAACCGTGACGGAAGGGGTTTCCTGCTGAGCAGGGCGGTCCCCGTGACTCCGGATGTGAGGCGGCTGCACCATGTGCTCTACTACCTGAACCTCCTGAGGGAGGCCGGCCTGGAGGCCGTGTACAGGCATCCGTGGATATACCTCGAGGGCGATGAGCGCCTTAGGGCTGCAGAGACGCTGCAAGGCCTGCGCAGGCCCGTCATAGTGCTGAACCCCGGCGCCACTTACGGCTCGGCCAAGAGATGGCCTGTAGAGCACTTTGCGGCCCTCTCAGAGATGATCATCAGGAGGCTCGGCGGCAGTGTCGTCCTGACCGGCTCTGATTCGGAGAGAGGGATCGCATCTGAGATAGCCGGCCTGATCGACAAGGACCTCTCTGCTTCAGACTCGGTCATGAACCTTGCCGGAGCCACGCCACTCAGGGACCTGATCGCCATACTCTCTCAGGCCGACGCGGTCGTCTCCAACGACTCAGGCCCCATGCACCTCGGTTACGCAGTCGGCACGCCGGTGGCGGCGATATTCGGCTCTACAGATCCCGCCCTCACAGGTCCGCCGTCCTCTGTCCACCCTGAAGAGGCCGGCTTCAACGCCGAGACCGAATTCGGCCTGAGGGACGTTGTGCTCAGGGCCGAGACCGACTGCTCGCCGTGCTTCGAGAGGAGCTGCCCAAGAGGTGACGTCATCTGTCTCAGCCGGATCAGGGCTGAGGAGGTCTTCGACGCCCTCCTTGAGATCGTGCCTGCAAGACGGGCGGTCTTCTTCGACAGGGACGGCGTACTATGCCGTGATGCAGACTATCTGAACAGCCTTGAAAACTTTGAAGTGTTCCCTGATGTTGTTATGCTTAATGACCTGAAAGACAAGGGTTTTCTCCTTATAGGTGTGAGCAACCAGTCAGGGATTGCGCGCGGGGTGGTCTCAAGGGAGTTTACGGAGGGCATAAACCGTGTCTTCATCGAGAGGTACGGGTTCGATGCCTTCTACTACTGCCCGCACCATCCCGACGAGAACTGCGCATGCAGAAAGCCTTCACCGGGCATGGCATTGCTGGCAAGGAGCGAGTTCAACATCGATCTCAGGTCCTCGATCGTCGTCGGTGACAAGGATTCGGACATGTTGCTTGCGAGGAACATCGGGGCCGAGGCACTACTCGTGACGACCGGCAAGGCGGCTGACTCGGTCCATGCCGACAGGGTCTTCGACAGCCTGAGGGAGGTGACGGGCTATATACTCGGGAGGCTGGGGGGATGAGAGCGGGGACGCGGCCTTAGGGGACCTTCCTGAACGAATGGATGTGTATACGCCTGCCCTCTGCGGCAGCCCTCCTGGCGTATTTAGTCTTCACGATGCCGGAGGTGTCTGTCTCCGACGGCGCAAACCCGTCGGAGAAGGCCCTCACGATCTCTTCTGCGTAGTCGTGGTGGTCTGTGGCTGTCGTGACGAACCCGTTGTTTTTCAGCTTTGAGTGGAGGAGGCGTGAAAAGGCCGGTGTTATGAGCCTCCTCTTGTTGTGCCTCTTCTTGGGCCAAGGGTCGGGAAAGAGTATGTACACGCCGTCGATGCTCTCGTCCGGGAGATGCCTCGCGAGGACCCTGCGCGAGTCATCGATGAAGATGCGCAGGTTTTTGCCTCCGGTGCCCTCTGATGCGTTCATCACCTTCTTGAGCAGCTTGGCGGCACCCGTTATGAATATCTCGATCCCAATGAAGTCTGCCTCAGGGGTGGCGGCCGACTTTTCAGCGAGGAAGTCTCCGTTACCGAAGCCTATCTCGATGTAGAGCGGCGCATGCCTGCCGAAGACAGCGACAGGATCGATGAGCCCGTCGGCTCTGATCTCGAAACCGGGAAGGATATTTTCGAGGATGTCCCTGTCGGTCCGGCTCATCCTTCCCCTTTTGCGGCCGCTGGTCTTCAGGCTGAACGTATCGAACATGATCTCCTCCGAGCAACGAAACAAGCCAAACGCGGATCAATACAACAGGGTCTTCGGGCGGAACGAATCGAGCACGGCACTTCCTTCATCCGGAGACGGTTTCGGTTACCACGTGCCAGAGGTCACTGAACGCACCTGACGCCCCTTCTGCATCTTCCCTGCTTGCAAACACCCCGAACAGGGCTGAGCCGCTGCCGCAAAGGAGCGCGGCTGCTGCCCCGCTCTCCAAGAGCCTCTCCTTCAGGGCTCCGAGTCCCGGGTACAGGCCGAAGACCGGCCCTTCGAGGTCATTGCAGACGACATCCCCGAGTCTCCCGAGCACACCCTCATCGAGTGCCTCCATGAGCGCGGCCTGCCGCGACGCATCCACGGCCGAGTACCCCGACACGTTCTTGTATGCAAGCGCAGTGGATACGCCGTAGGCCGGCTTTATGATCAGCAGTGCGGTCTTCCGCTCCGGTGGGGGCAGGGGAGTGACCTTTTCGCCCCTGCCCTCGACAGCCGCGATCGGGCCGTTCAGAAAGAACGGAACGTCCGAGCCCAGGCGTGCTCCTATGCCGGAGAGTGCCGGCGCGTCGAGCCCTGTTCTCCAGAGCCTGTTCAATCCCCTGAGCGTGGCGGCCGCGTTGCTGCTTCCGCCGCCGAGTCCGGCCTGGACGGGGATCCTCTTGGTGAGTCTTATCCTTGCGCCTCCTGGATACCGGGCGTACCTTTTCAAGAGCCCGGCGGCCCTGTAGACGAGGTTCTCCTCCATGGCGATCCCGAGGTTCGACTCCACCACGATCTCCCCCCCCTCCGACTCCTCGAAATGGAGCGTATCATGCAGGGCGATCCTCTGCATGACGGAGTGTATGTCGTGATACCCGTCAGGCCTTCTGCCCGTGATCTTCAGGAACCAGTTTATCTTAGCGGGTGAATTGATGGATAGCATCGGCAGGATTACGGCTTGAGATTCTTACTGCCCGGTCAGTTTCTGCAGTTTTTCCTCGACCCTCTCCTTGAGACCCTTCTCCTTTGCGGAGTGGAGGATCGCCTTCCTGTACGCATCGGCCGCCCCTGCCGTGTCGCCGAGGGCCTTAAGCACATCCCCGAGGTGCTCGTATATCACGGGGTCGTCATCCACTAACCCAACGGCCCTCCTGAGTTCCTTGAGGGCCTCTTCGTATCTGCCGAGCTTGTAGTAGACCCAGCCGAGACTGTCGACGATGTAGCCGTTGTCCGGCATCAGGGAGAGCGCCTTCTGTATCAGCGAGAGCGCCTCGTCGAGCTTGATCCCCTTGTCGGCGTAACTGTAGCCGAGGAAGTTGAGTGCGTCGGCATGGTCGGGATTCAGGCTCAGGGTCTTCTTGAGAAACTTCACCATCTCATCGAACCTCTTCTCCTTTTCGTAAACGACTGCGAGGTTGAAGTAGAGCTCGTCGTTGTCGCCGAACCTTTCGATCGCCTCCTTCAGGGTCTTCTCCGCTGCACGCGTGTCATCGAGCTTCAGCAGGGCGGACGACTTGTATACGTAGTATTCGGGTTTTGCATCCATAGTGATGAGCTTGTCGTATATCTTCACGGCTTCGTCGTACCTGCCCGTGTCGGAATAGACGTAGGCGAGATTCAGGTATGCCTGGATGTTTTCCGGATCGAGCTCGAGTATCGCCTTGAGCTCTTCTATTGCAGCGTCGTACTTCTTCAGGGTTGCAAGCGCAACCGAGAGGTAGTACCTCACGGCGAGGTCGTCGGGTTGGGCCTCAATTACGAGCCTGAATTGTTCGATCGCCTTTTCGTACTCCTCGCCGTCGAAGTATAGAAGGCCGAGCCGCTTGTGTATCTCGGCATTGCGCGGGAACCTGCTGCTTATCTTCTCGAGCTCTTCAATGGCCTCCTTGAGCCTGTTCTCTTTTATGTATATCCTCGACAGCCTGTCTCTCGCCTGGAAATTGAAAGGGTTGATCTCGATGGCCTTCTTGTAGTTCTCGGCCGCCGCCTTGTAGTCGCCTCTCACCTCGTGGATCAGGCCGAGCCTGTAAAGGGCGGCGTCGAAGTCGGGCTTCAGCTCGAGCGCTTTACGGAAATATTCCCCTGACTTGTCCAGGTCCTTCATGTCGAAGTAGACTGAACCGAGGTAGTAGAGGGCCATCAGGTCGTCCGGTCTCTTCTTCAGAAACTTCTCGAGGACCTCGACGGCTTCCGGATACCTCTTATCCGAGGCGTAGAGCACTCCGAGGAAGAGGTGTGCCTGGGGGTCGTCCGGATCGATGCTTATTATCTTCTCGTAAATCCTGATGGCGTCGGCGATCTTCTTCTGGCCGTTGTACAGTTGTCCGAGGAGCCTGAGTGCGGGCAGGTAGTCGGGATGATCCCTGATCACTTCTTCCGCCTTCTCGGTGGCGGCCTTGACCTTGCCGGTCCTGAGCAGGATGCGTCCGATCTGGACCTTGAGGTAGGGGGAAGCCGGATCGAGCCTCGACGCCTCTTCGTAATAACGGAGGGCCTCGTCCCACCTTCCCTGCATCTCGGCCTGGTAGCCGAGGATGTAGTTGAGGTAAGACCGCTCGTTGGCGCTCGACGGCGCCTCCACCGCTGTCTCGCCGGTTTCCCCGGTCTTCTTCGCCTCTGTCTCCGAGGTCTCCCTTGAGGCCTTCTTTGTAGCGGCAAGGGAGGCACAGGAGACGAGATAGAGGGATATGAGGAGCAGCAATACGCCTTTTCTCATCCTGTCATTATCTCATAAAATCAGGAGGGGGGTCAAATCAAAGCGCTGTTTTTCTTAATCGTGCAGCATCATGCCGTATCCTGGAGGCATACCGGGCGGGATGAGCGAGTTCAGAAAAAACTTTCGGGGTTTGACGGTCGATCGGCCTCCGTGTGGCTGGGAGCACGGCACACGGAATCGGGTTACAAGGCGGGCGCATGAGGACGATTCGAGGTTTTGCCGTATCCGGGGGGCTGCCGGTCCGGCCGAATTCCGGAAAATGAGGCCTGACCAGTGGCGGACGACATTACTTGCGGCTGTCATCCATTGGTAAGGATCTCGGGGTTCAGGTGTGGAAGAAAGAGGGCGTCCGGGAATTCCTTCATGAACTCGGCGTCGGTGTTCATCTCCCTGTAAGTGATCATGGAGCGTATCTCCTCCGCCTCTCTGAAGAGCGGGCCGCTTGCGAGCAGTGTCTCTGCACCCTTCAGAGAGGTGTTGCCGGCAGGGACGTACCTGTCGGCCGGTATGTCGGGGAGCATGCCCACGGCAACGGCCTTCTGCACCCTGACGCCGGAGCCGAGCGCTCCTGCAATGAACACCCTCTCGATATCCCCGAACCCGAGGCCGAGTGATTTCAGGAGCACTCGGAGTGAGGCAAACATGGCTGCTTTCGACCTCAGGAAGTTGTTTATCTCGCGTTCGCTCACAGCGATCGTGTCTTGTCCGGTATCTGCAACGATGAAGGCCGGGCCGTCTCCTGTCTCGACCACGCCTCTTGTGTTGCGGAACCGCCCGGTGCTGTCGATGATACCCTGTTCGAAGAGGCCTGCCACCAGGTCGATCACTCCGGAGCCGCAGATGCCGGCTGGCGCGGCATCTCCGATGGTACTGTATCTGGCGTCGTGGGTGGCGGGGTCGATATCGATCCTGTATATGGCACCCCTCTTGGCCCGCATGCCTGCCCTGAATATCCCGCCTTCGAGTGCAGGGCCTGCGGCCCCGGCACCCACGAAGAGCCACTCCCGCATGCCGATCACTATCTCTGCATTGGTTCCAACGTCTATGAGTATGGTCGGGGCTTCGGCCTTGTGAATCCCGGTTGTGAGTATGCCTGAAATGATGTCTCCTCCTACATAGCTGCCGGCATTCGGGAATGCGTATACAGTCGCCTCGGGGTTGGCCGATAGGCCGAGCTCACCGGCCTTGTGGAAGCCTGGAGAGTGAACGACCGGTATGTAGGGTTCAACCGGTATGTTGGCCACATCGAGTCCGAGCAGGAAGTGGGTCATCACCGTGTTTGAGGCAACGGATAGAGCGAAGACCCTCGATGGGTCGGTTCCAGCCTCGTCGGCGAGTGAGGCGATCATGCTGTTCAGCCCGCCGACCAGTGCATGCCGCAGCCCGGTGACGCCGGAGCTCATGGCATGGTGCATCCTGCTGAGGATGTCTTCTCCGTAGGCGGTCTGGGGGTTCGTCATGGCCCTCTCCGCAACCCTTTCCATCCCGTTGAGGTCGAAGATGGAGGCGACCACGTTGGTGGTGCCGATATCGACGGCGACGCCGAAGACCTCATCCGAGTCGCACTCGAGCAGCCTGACGCAGTCGCCGGCGATACCGAAGACCGGCCTTATCGAGAACTTCCTCTCCCTGAGCACCGAGGGCAGGGCGGCCATCCGCTCGAGAGGCACGAGGAGGCCCTCGATGCCCGCGGTCTCGACGAGCCTCTCCACGTCCGCCCTCTTGTCGTCAGGGGAGGGCAGGGGGAGGTCGAGGTGCAACGAGAAGCTCAACGGTTTCAACGCTGTATCGGTCACGCTGTCACTCTCACCACACGAAAGACTGCATCAACGGTCATCTTGCGGCCGTGCCCCATGTTCAGGCCTCGAGACTGAAACAGGCCGCAACGCCTTTCCGCGGTCACTATAATAACAGGTTTCGTACCGGTGATTGAAATCTCAGGCACGGGGAGTGCCTGGGTGCGAGTAGACGACCTCGCCCATGTCGCTCAGGTCATAGCCGCCGAGGCCGGTCACGAGGCTCCTGAACTCTTCGTCGTTTCTGAGGATGTCGAGCAGTGACTGTATCTTCGGGGTCTCGACGTACTCACCCCTTATAATCAGGTCGTACCGCTCCTTTGCCACGGGTATGAACTCCTGTCCGAGTGCCGCTGCGGCAGGAAGAATGCCCATGCCTGCATCCGCCACCCCTGTGGCGACCGCTGAGGCAACGCCCATATGGGTATACTCCTCACGCTCGTAGCCCTCTATCTCGCGGGGGTCTATCCCGTTGTCTCTCAGGCACTTGTCGGTCAGGAGGCGCGTTCCCGAGCCGCGCTGACGGTTTATGAAGACCACCCCTTTTCGGGTGAGGTCTCTGACGCCGCGGATGCACTTGGGATTGCCCCTCCGGACTATGAGCCCCTGCTGGCGGTAGACGAGGTTGACGAGAATGAGAGGCACGTCGGCAAGAAGCCGCCTTATGAACGGGACGTTGTACTCGCCTGTCGGTTCGTCGAGGAGGTGTGTGCCAGCGATATGCGCCTCCATTTTCTTGATCGCCATCATGCCGCCCATCGACCCTACGTGAGCGGAGGAGAGGCTGTAGGAGTGGGTGCGCTTCTTCAGGATGTTTGCAAGTACGTCGAGGGTGTTGTCGTGGCTACCTATGCACACGACCGTGTTCTCTATCTCGTCGCGGGACCTCAGAAGCGCAACCTCGACCTCGGTGTTCTGCGCGATGCCTTCGCTCATTGCCGGGATGCGGACGATCCCGTCGGCCCTCTGGAGCGTCATCAGGGCACCTGCACCCCTGCCTGCCGGTGTGGCGATATACGTCCGTCCGACCTTTCCCACCTTCACCCTCAGGAATTCCTCCTGTCCGAGTGACGAGGCGGCAGGCCTGGACAGCCGTGCCTTGAGCGTGTCAGGTCTCTCAGGCTCGATGCCGAGCAGGTGATGAACGAGCGGTTTTGCAAAGAGCTCGAAGGTTATGTATGCACTGACCGGATAACCGGGAAGCCCGATGACCGGCCTGCCTTCGACGATGCCGAGGAGCACCGGCTTGCCCGGCCTTATGCCGACGCCGTGGACGATCACATTGCCGAGTTCACCTACGGCATCCGGGGTGAAGTCTCTCGTCCCTGCAGATGAACCTGCTATGACGACCACGAGGTCGCTGTCTTCCAGAGAGTCGAGGATCTTCTCCTTCAGCAGGTCCTTGTCGTCTGAGACGACGTCTTGTCTCCTGTATTCCCCACCCCACTCGTTAACCATGGCACCGGTCATGTAACTGTTGAAGTCGATTATGTTGCCCGGCCTGAGGGGAGTAGTACCCGGCTCCACCACCTCGCTTCCCGTCGGTATCAGGGTCACTACGGGCTTTTTCCTGACAGAGACCTCTGTATGGCCGCCGGCGAGCATGGCGCCGATGTCCACAGGCCTGATCCTCTGGTTCTCCGGCAGTATCAGCTCGGTCTGAACGATGTCCTCTCCTACGGTTCTTACGTGCTGGTACGGTGTGACTGACTCGGTTATCTCTATGAAGGGGCCGTCGATGCTCACATCCTCGACCATCACGACCGCATTGAACCCCTGCGGCAGGGGCTCGCCAGTGTTGACGGGTATCGCCTCTTCGTCGATTCTCAGGCGGAGCGGGTTTGTCTCGGTTGCACCGAACGTCTCGTGGAATCGGACCGCATAGCCGTCCATCGCAGAGGAGTGAAAGAAGGGGGAGGATATCCTGGCGTGTACGGCTGCAGCCGTGACCCTACCGGCGGACTGAGGCACCGGTACGATCTCACCCTCTTTGGGAACAAGGTGGGCGACTGCCTCGATCCACTTCCCGACGGCCTCCTGAAGCGGGGTGTTAGTTTGATATATTCTTCTTCGCGACGGCTTCACCCGTACTCTTCGGCTGATCTGCCTTCTGCCCCTTCGGGAGCTCGAGCACCTTTGTCTCTTCCTTCTGCATCTTCGAGCGCCCCTCGAAGACCCCGCCCTCGATGATTACCAGTTTCTGTGTCTGGACGTCTCCGACCACCCTGCCGCTCGAGCTTATCTCCACGGACTCCCTGGTGGAGATGTTGCCCTCGACGGTTCCGCCGACGATCACACCGTTTGCAAACGCATCACCCTTCAAGTGCCCGCTCTCACCGATCACGATCCAGTCGGCCTTGATGCTGCCTTCGAACCTTCCGTCGATGCGTATGGTTCCCTTGATGTCAAGCTCTCCCTTGATGGTGGTGTGGCTGCCGATAAGGGTCTCGATACGGTCGTTCTTCTTATTGAACATTTTTCTTCACCCCCAGATAGGTTTTGGCGTTGACGGGTTTCTTGTCTATCCAGACCTCGTAGTGGACGTGAGGCCCCGTGGTGTTGCCTGTTGATCCCACATATGCGATGATGTCGCCCCTCTTCACGCGTTGGCCGACCTTCACGGCGATCTTCTTGTTGTGGGCATAACACGTGGTGAAGCCGAAACCGTGTTCGATTACGACGAGCTTGCCGCTTCCGCCGCTCCATCCGGCGAAGCTGACTATCCCGTCGGCGGTCGCCCTGACCGGAGTGCCGGGCCAGGCAGCCACGTCCAGGCCTGAATGGAACGTCCTCTTGCCTGTGAGCGGATGGGTCCTCCAGCCGAAATTGGAGCTTATGTAGCCGTCATCCACGGGCATGCCGAGCGGGGTCGCAAAGTAGATGTCTCTCTGCTGCCTCAGGTAGTCCCTTATCTCGCCGACGGTCTCCATGCTCCTCTCGATCTGTTTCTTCAGCAGGTCCATATCGATGGAACCGGTGTCGGAGACGTCGAGACTCTCGAGGATGTCTTCCCTGTTCTCCAGAGAGAAGAGCTTCTTGAACTGTGTCTCGGCCTTCTTGAGTGAGTTGATGGTGGTCCTCAGCTCTATGAACTGGCTGTAGTAGAAGTCGAGCTTCTCCTTTATGTCCATGTACTTGGCGGTCGTCACGCCCACTGAGATAACATACCCGGTGAACAGGAGCCATGAGAGGAATAGCAGGATGATGCCAATGGAGGGCAGCCTGAAACTGAACGGCCTCTTTTCGCCGCTGGATACGAGGATTATAGTGATCGGTTTGAACAGCCTTCGAATGAATTTTTTCAACCTGTACATCCTAAACATACCTCACTCCTTTTGATCCCTTTCGTATCTCTCCTATGATGAAACTCTCATAGCCGGAGGTGTTCAATATGGAGAGGGCTCTGTCGCCCTGCTCTGGTGAGATGATCATGATGAACCCGATGCCGAGATTGAAAGTCTTTCTGAGTTCAGGCTCGGAGATGTTTCCGAGCTCGCGGATGACCTGGAAGACCGGCAGCTCCGGCCATGTCCCGGCACGTATGACGGCTTCCATTCCCTCAGGCAGCGCCCTCGGGAGGTTCCCGGGTATTCCCCCGCCGGTTATGTGGGCCATCGCCTTGACGCCGATCCCTGCGTCCCTCAGCAGGTTGAAGGCCTTGACGTATATCCTGGTCGGCTCGAGGAGCTCTTCGCCGAGCGTCCTTCCGAACTCCTCCACATAGGTGTCTGGACCGAGCCCCTTCAGGTCGAAGAAGACCTTTCTGACCAGGGAGTATCCATTGCTGTGGAGGCCGCTCGATGAGAGCCCTACGACGAGGTCGCCGTGGCGGACCGTGCTTCCGTCTATTATGCCGTCCCTCTCGACCACACCTACCGCAAACCCGGAGAGGTCGTACTCGTCCGTCCTGTAGAATCCGGGCATCTCGGCGGTCTCGCCCCCTATGAGCGAGCATCCGGCCTCCTTGCATCCGCTCACGATCCCCCTGATGATCTCGCCCGCCTTTTCCGCCACGAGCCGGCCGGTTGCCAGGTAGTCGAGGAAGAAGAGCGGTTCAGCCCCTGATGTGACGATGTCGTTTACGCACATCGCGACAAGGTCTATGCCGACGGTGTCGTGCCTGTCACACATGAATGCGACCTTCAGCTTGGTACCGACCCCGTCGGTACCGCTCACGAGCACGGGCCTCTTGTACTTGCGCGTGTCGAGTTCGAAGAGCGCGCCGAATCGTCCAAGGCCGGTGAGGACCTCCTTCCTGAAGGTCTCCCTCACCTCGGGCGAGATGAGCCTCACAAAGCGTTCCCCCTCGTCTATGTCGACGCCGGCCGATTTATAGGTCAGGTCCTCGGGCATTGAGCTCCTTCAGCCTCGAATCCGGTTTAAATTTATTTAATGTTCACTAACGCAATCTGTGAATTATAAAGCAAAAAATGTACCGATCCGCAACCCGGCGTCCCCTGCTTTGAATCTCGATGGCCGGGGAATGCAGTCTGGCCCTGATCATGACGCAGGATGACACAGCCGTGACATTATTTGTAATTTGTATCCCGTCCCGGACCGAGTTGCAGAGGGCCGCACCGGCCGGATCGTATATGCTATAAACGTGTTCGCTACCGGAGGCATTCGGTCGGATGCCATATATTTTGCATATTTACTTTAATTAAGGCAAGGTTTTATAATCTCCTGACGACATTCACGGCCGGCTGCGCGGCCGATCGGGCAACGTGGACCTCGATATCCTTAAACAGTGGTACGTGGAATATCCGTTCAGGAACTCCGTTACACAAAATGTTTCGCTCTTTTCATGATCAAAAGCGGTGGAAGAGCATGCTCTGAGCCTGTCTAACGAAATTCTTACAGAAGGGTCTGATGCTTGTATTCAAGGGTCTCCACACACTCGACAGGGAGTTTGAGTATCCTGTCGTCACGATCGGAAACTTCGACGGGGTCCATCTCGGTCACCAGAAGATATTCCGGAGGGTGATCGAGGCGGCACGCGGCCGAGGGACCTCGATGGTGCTGACCTTCGATCCCCATCCGTTGAAGGTGATAGCCCCGGACAGGAGGCTGAAGCTCCTTACCCCCCTCGATGAGAAGATAAGGCTCATCGAGATGACCGGCATGGACGTGCTTGTCTGCATCGAGTTCGACAGGGAGTTCGCGAAGATGGACCCTGAGGATTTCGTCAAGGGGGTGCTGGTGGAGAGGCTCGGTGTGAGGCATGTGATCGTAGGCCACGACTACCGCTTCGGCAGGGGCAAGAGGGGCACCACCGACCTGCTCAGGAGGCGCGGCAGGAAGTACGGGTTCAGGGTCAATGTGGTGAGAAGCAGGCGCATGTCGGGCCATCCCGTGAGCAGCAGCAGGATTAGGCAGCTGCTCGCGTGGGGCAGGGTGTGTGAGGCCGCGACACTGCTGGGGCGGCCGTATTCGATACACGGCCGGGTCATCACAGGGGCGGGCAGGGGCGCTGGCATACTCGGCATACCGACGGCGAACATTGAGACGCCGAACGAGCTGGCACCAAGAGAGGGGGTTTATGCCGTCAAGGTGAAGATAGGGAACACTCTCTACGACGGCGTGGCCAATATCGGGAGGAACCCGACCTTCGGCGGCGGGGCGTTGAGTTACGAGACCCATCTCTTCGGCTTCGACGGTGACCTGCTCGGCGAGGAGATACGACTGTACTTCATAGACAGGATTCGTGGTGAGAGGACTTTTCCAGGCCCCGAGGCGTTGCGGCGGGAGATAGACAAGGACATCGAGACGGCGAAACTGATACTAAAAGAGCACAGGGTCGACGTCTATCCTTAGCACCATGCCGGCCTCCCTGATGAGTTTTCCCGCGGTTTTGGCGCACCGCTTGAGCACCTGCCTGTTGACATGCCTGAGCATCAGCCGGAAGCAGCACGAATAGCCCTTGATCCTCGGCGTGGTCCTTGCCGGGCCGATGACATCGACGTCGCCGAGGGCATCCTTCAGCATGCCGCCGAGGGTTTCGGCCGTGACAGAGCGGTCGCCGGTATAGATGAACAGGCTGACGAGTCTTGTGTAAGGCGGCAGGGAGTTCTCCCTTCTCACCCTGAGTTCTCCCTTCACGAACCCCATGTAGTCCCACCTCCTGAGGTACCTGTATACGGGATGCCATGGTATCTCCGTCTGCAGCAGCAGCCGCCCCTTATCAGACAGCAGTCCTCCCAGCGAGTAGACATCCTGAACGAGCCTCTCCGGCGCTCTCACCTCGGGAAGATTGAGCAGCAGGTCCGGATTCAGGAACGCGACGATATCGAGGCTCTTTCGCGGTATCCTCCTCGTCCTCAGGGTGCCGACCACCATGTACCGGTCTGGCGAGCCTGAGACTTTTCCGGTCCTCGATGCGCCGGAGACGTCGCTGTCGAGCCTGACGATGTCTATACCGAGGTGTCTTTTCAGCTCCTCCTCGATCCTTTCGGTCCCTGCCCCGAAGGGGCTGAGGTTGAACCCTCCGCACCTGCTGCAGGTGACGGGTGTCTCCATCCTCGAGCCGCACAGGTGGCAGAGGAGTCCTTCCCCCTTGTGGACGACGAGCGGTGTGCGGCATTCCGGGCAGGTCTCCAGCTCTTCGCAGTCGTCGCACTTGAGCATCGAATAGCCGCGGCGCTGGATGACCACCATGGCCGCCACCGGGCCTTCCGGCTTCTTGACAGCCGACTTCAGGCTCCTGAGCAGCCTCGTCGACAGAAACGGTGCAGCGGTTTCTCCTTTTCTCAGCTCTATCACCGAGACCGCGGGCCTTGAGGGCTCTTCCTGACGCATGAGGACGTACTTGTTGTTGAACGCATTGTAGCAGGACTCGACAGAGGGGCTGACAGAGCTCAGCACCACGGGTATCCCCTCGGTGAATCCCCTCATCACGGCAACGTCTCTTCCGTGGTAACGCGGGGATTCCTCCTGCTTGTACGCGACGTTGTGCTCCTTCGTCACCACTATCACCGAGGGTGAGATGAGGGGGGCAAACACGGCCGGCCTCGTGCCGACCACTATGCCGTACCTGCCCGAGCAGAGGCCTTCAACGGAGTCGTAACGCTCGGTCTTCTTCATTTCACCGTGGTAGATGCAGACCCTCTCTCCGCCCGGCAGCCCGCGCAGCAGCGTATACAGGGACTCTGCATCGCCGACCTCAGGGGCGAGTATGATGGCCCTGCGCAGTCCTTGCACGAGTCCAAGCACGAATCCGGCCTCGTGCTCCTCCGAAGCCGCGAGGTAGAGGAACGTCCTGTACTCGACTCTCCGGACAGAGGCGAGTACCTGATCGAGCATGCCGGGAGTTGCGGGAAGAGCGGTGTCACGGGACGGCGGGGCAGGGGGCCGCTGCCGCGGTCTCTTTGCAGGCTTCACCAGGTCCCTGAAGGGCGTGCCCTTCAGTATGGTGCCGTGGTTCGCTATGTAGTAGTCTGCACACCACTCGATCAGGCCTGCCGTCTCAGGAGAGTAGACGGGAGTGACGATATCGAGTATCTCGTTGAGCCTCCCTTTGAAAGACGCGCCGCTTGATCGGTAATACCTCAGTATCATTCCCCGCTTCGCCTTGCCCCTCAACGGTGCCACGACCATGGTGCCGGGCTTCACGGACTGCACGAGCCCGGCGGGCACGGAGTACGTAAGCGGTGGGAGGTTCTGCGGGAACACGACGTCACATAGATGCATGGGGATATTATACTCAAATCGCATCAGCGGTGGTTTTTCCGCTTCCCCTTGTTTCGCGCAACCCCGCCCCGGCGATTTTCCCCGGAAAGCTTGAAAAAAAGATCGATTATGGGTTATCGTATCATGCATTGTCTGCATTGTCCGGCGTGAAGACGGTTAACTCGAAAATTTCTTAGGGAGGCAATCTGTTATGGCTAAAAAGTATGTCTACTTCTTCGGTAACGGAAAGGCTGACGGTAGGGCCGACATGAAGAATCTCCTCGGAGGCAAGGGGGCGAACCTTGCAGAGATGACCAACCTCGGTATTCCTGTGCCGCCTGGATTCACGATAAGCACCGAAGTCTGCACGCTCTACTACAAGAACAATCGCAAGTATCCAAAGGAACTGAAGAAACAGGTGGAAGACGCGCTGGCCAAGGTTGAAAAGATCATGGGCCGGAAGTTCGGAGACCCGGACAATCCGCTTCTCGTCTCCGTCCGCTCAGGGGCGCGCACCTCGATGCCCGGCATGATGGAGACGGTCCTCAACGTGGGCCTCACGACCAGGACCATTCCCGGACTCATAAAGCAGACGAACAATGAACGCTTCGTGTACGACGCATACCGCCGCCTGCTCATGATGTACTCTGACGTCGTCATGGAGAAGGCCGCCGGCATCGAACCTGAAGACGGTCACGGTATCCGCGAGAAACTCGAGCACACAATGGACAAGCTGAAGAAGAAGAAGGGATACAAGAGCGACACGGATCTCACCGTGGAAGACCTGAAGAAACTCTGCGACGAATTCAAGGTTATAATCAAGAAGACCCTCAAGAAGGAATTCCCCGACGATCCATACGAGCAGCTCTGGGGCGCCATAAGCGCGGTCTTCCAGTCGTGGATGGGCAAGCGTGCCGTCTCCTACCGCAAGATCGAGAAGATCCCCGAGGACTGGGGAACCGCTGTCAATGTACAGGCCATGGTCTTCGGAAACACGGGTGACAACTCCGCAACCGGCGTTGCGTTCACGCGTAATCCGGCCACCGGTGAGGATATGTTCTTCGGCGAGTGGCTCCCGAACGCTCAGGGTGAAGACGTGGTGGCGGGCATCAGGACGCCGAACCCGGTCAACAATGCAGGCAAGACCAAGGATACCAAGCACCTGCCGTCCCTCGAGGAGGCGATGCCGAAGGTCTACAAGCAGCTGTACAGCATACAGAAGAAACTCGAGAGGCATTACAAGGACATGCAGGACATAGAGTTCACCATAGAGAACGGAAAGCTCTGGATGCTCCAGACGAGGGTCGGCAAGCGCAACGGTCAGGCCGCCATCAGGATGGCCGTCGAGATGGCCAACTCGAAGCTGATCTCGAAGAGGACGGCCGTCTTGAGGGTCAAGCCCGAGCAGATCGACGAACTCCTGCACCCGAGCGTGGACCCCGAGGCCGAGAAGAGTGCCGTGCTCCTCGCAAAGGGGCTTCCTGCCGGCCCGGGTGGAGCCTCAGGCAGGATCGTCTTCACCGCCGACGACGCAGAGGCCTGGGCAAAGAAGGGTGAGAGCGTCATACTCGTCAGAAACGAGACCTCGCCCGAGGACGTCCACGGGATGCATGCGGCGGCGGCGATCCTTACGGCCAAGGGCGGCATGACCAGTCACGCCGCACTCGTTGCGAGGGGCTGGGGCAAGTGCTGCATAGTCGGCTGTTCTGATCTCAACATAAACCTGAAGAAGAAAGAACTCCATGTCAACGGAAAGGTGCTGAAGGAGGGCGACTGGATAACCCTCAACGGCACGAAGGGCCGCGTGTATGAAGGAAGGCTGAAACTGCTGCCGGCCGATCCCGACCGCAACAAGTGGTACAAGGAGCTGATGACCTGGGCCGACAAGTTCAGGAAGCTGAAGGTTAGGGCGAATGCCGATGCCCCGAACGACGCCTCCCTCGCAAGGGAGTTCGGTGCCGAGGGCATCGGCCTGTGCAGGACCGAGCACATGTTCTTCGAGGCCGACAGGATAATGGCCGTCAGGGAGATGATCCTCTCCGAGACCGTGGAGGGCAGGAGGAAGGCACTCGCAAAGCTGCTCCCAATGCAGAAGGGTGACTTCCTCGGGATATTCAAGGCGATGAACGGCCTTCCAGTGACCATAAGGCTCCTCGATCCGCCGCTCCACGAGTTCCTGCCCCATACCGATGCCGAGCTGAAAGCGCTCGCCAAGGAGATGGGAGTGCCTTTCAAGCAGCTGAGCGCCAAGAACAAGTCGCTCCACGAGTTCAACCCGATGCTCGGCCACCGCGGATGCCGTCTCGGTGTGACGTATCCCGAGATATACGAGATGCAGGTCAGGGCCATCATGGAGGCCGCCTGTGAGATCACCAAGGAGAACGGAAAGGTCATCCCCGAGATAATGATCCCGCTCGTTGCACACGTCGGAGAGCTCGAGGTGATGAGGAACCTCGTGGTGAGCGTTGCAGAGGAGGTAAAGAAGCAGTACAAGGCGAGGGTCAACTACACGGTGGGGACCATGATAGAGCTGCCCCGTGCGTGTGTGACCTCAGACGAGATAGCGGCCCATGCCGACTTCTACTCGTTCGGCACGAACGACCTCACACAGACCGTCTACGGCCTGTCGAGGGACGATGCAGGCAGATTCCTCCCCTATTACATAGAGAACGGAATACTCAAGGAGGACCCGTTCATCTCCATCGACAGAAACGGTGTCGGCGCCCTCATGCGCATAGCCGTAGACAAGGGCAGGAAGGTCAAGAAGGGGCTCAAGCTCGGCATATGCGGTGAGCACGGCGGAGAGCCGAAGTCCGTCGAGTTCTGCCACGAGCTCGGGCTCGACTACGTAAGCTGCTCTCCGTTCAGGGTTCCGATAGCAAGGTTTGCAGCTGCCCAGGCTGCGTTGAAGTAACAGGCGTCGAAAAGCCCGGGAAAGGGGGATGAGTCATGAGGAGGCTGATCGTATCTTTGATGATCGCGGGACTCTTTACAGGCGGCTGTGCTACAAGGGAGTACGTGGCCAAGCAGATAGAGCCCGTTCAGAAGAAGGTTGATACCGTTGAAGACAGCGTTGCTTCCCTCAACAGGAAGATAGACTCAATGATTCAGAAGCTCGACTCTCTTGACACCAGGGTTACAGTGCTGGAAGGGGATATCAAGGAAGTAAAGGCACTGGCTCAGGAGGCAAAGGCAATTGCCCGGAGGGCTGAGGGAAGGGCTGACGAGGCTTACAAAAAAGCAGAGGAGGCCCTGAAAAAGGCCGAATCCGCACTCCGCCGCGCAGAGGCCGCCCTCCAGAACGGGTTGAGGAAATAGCCTGAACTCCGCTTCACAGCGCGGGAACGGATACGGTGATCGCTCGGCACCGCATTATACGGCTGCCGGATTCCCGGGAGACAGGAATCCGGCAGTTTTTTCATTTCCTGCCGATGAATGGCAGCCGTTCTTGTCCGTCAAGTCTGTCTATCTCCTCACAGCTGCATCAGGAGCTCCGAAATCCGGCGGCTGCAAACCCTGTGTGAGCAGGATCAGGTCTCTTCTATCTCCTGATAGACGTCTTGATAGTTCCTTATTGTGAAGAACTGATCCTGGTCAAGGTCAGCGAAAATCCACGATTTTGCGACGTGTTCCGAACTCCAAATATCAGCCCACCAACCAAGGTCTCCCGTCGCCTCAAACTCGATGTCTACTGAACTCGCTTCTCCGGGATACAACACGCTGTCCGGCAGGTTGTGCCAACCAGGACCACCCACGGGTCTTGCATACTCGGTACCCTGCACATAAACCCGAGCGTTGTTGAAGACGATGCGCGGTTGTTGAACGATGTTAGCGGCATATGCCGAGTTACTGCCGGTGAATCGAAGTGTAAACCTCTCGCCGACGTTGATGTTGCTGCCCACTTTCGAGACAACCCGTGTTGTCAATTTCAGATAGCTTCTGATGTTGTCATACAAGGAATCAGCACTCATGATGTTACCTCCGATCGGTTTTTTTCACTACATTTTCGAACTACGGTTTTCCGGATGAGTGGTTGCTCGTGTCAAGGCGGCACGGTCGTCATTTATCACCTCCCCACTGTATCGGCATTTTGATCGTTGTTTCCGCCTGATGTTTTGTTCGATCTCAGTATGGCACTGTCAGGATGGCAAATAAAGGTAAAATTCACGTTTTCGAGAGCATTCGAAGATGGAGGTGATTCCCGACTCTGGAGCTGAACACAAGTGCGGTGCAAAGCCCCGCTGCAAAGGAGGCATGAAGAAGAGGTCCGAACGTTCTCACAGGCGTGACATTACTCTCCAGCTTACCTCACTCTGCAGTGAGCCTGACGGGAACTCCGCTCTCTTCCTGGATCGCGGAGTAGAGGGTTTCAAGGTCGGCCATCCTGAGGAGGCCCCTCCTCCTCAACAGGTTGACGGCCTCCTGGAAAGGCTCTTTGCCGCTTCGGTAGTCCCTGTGTACCTCGATGTAGGGGATATTGTCACGAAGGCCCGCCTTGACGGGCTGGTAGAGGATGATCACGTCGTCGCCGACATTGGTGATCCTGTAGAGGCGCTCGATGTCGTCGGGATACATCCTGATACACCCGTGGCTCACCCTCCTGCCCACTCCGAGGGGCCTGTTGGTGCCGTGAATCAGGTAGAGGGGGTTCGAGAGCCTCAGGGCGTACTTGCCGAGGGGGTTGTCCGGCCCGGGAGGGACGACGTCCGGCAGCTCCGGATACTCGTTCCTGAAGGACTCAGGGATTCTCCATGCCGGGTCCTTGAGCTTCTCGGTTATCCTGAACACTCCCTCGGGCGTGTCGAACCCCTCCCTGCCTATGCCCACAGGAAAGGTGGCCACCCTCAGGCTGCCGCCCACCCTCTTAATGAGATACAGCCTGAGCTCTGCAAGGTTGAGCACCACGAGGTTTCCCCCCTTGAGCTCGTAACCCGGTGGAAGCTCGGGCAGTATCCAGGATGTCGGGATCCGCACCTTGGTTCCCTTTACTGGATACCATGGATCGATCCCCTTGTTTGCATCTGTGATCTCGTTGTAGCCGAGGTCGTATCTGATTGCAAGCCCTGTGAGTGTCTCGTCGTCGTCCTCTATGGTGTATTCGCCGACAGTGCCGAAGACTCCCTGATCCTCAGTCAGACGATAGAAGCCGGCACCGCCGGATGATAAGGCCGGTATTGCATGGAGAAGGATCACGACGAGAGAGGGTAGGGCTATGAAGTGGCTGAGCCTTCTCGGGATCATGATTGATGCCGTGTTGGAGCGGGCGACGGGATTCGAACCCGCGACCTTCAGCTTGGGAAGCTAACACTCTACCACTGAGTTACGCCCGCATAAGTGATTAATATTAAAAGATATCCAGGGGAAAAATCAAGGCCGCCCCAGCAGGCCCCTCTCCAGATGACCCCCGCCTCCGTTGCCTCATTGCCGAACGCCTCTTGATATAGTACCATATCTATAATGAATGGTGGATGCCAAGAAGGCAACATGGATGATACAGCTGTGGTGATCCGGAGAATACTCGACGACAGGTTAAACCGCGTGGTCTTCCGTGAGGTGCCGGAGGCATGCCTCGTCGGCGGCTTCATCCGTGATGCCTTTCTCGGCGGTGTCTCAGGGGACAGGGACTTTGCCGTAAAGGGCGACCCGGAAGAAATTGCTCGTAGAATAAAGGGTTTTGTCGGTGGAACTATAGTAAAACTTAAGGATGGAGCAACGGTGAGGATCGCCCTGGGGGGCGGTATGAGCCTTGATTTCAGCAGGTACAGCGGAGGAATCAGCGATGACCTGCTGAGGAGGGACTTTACGATCAATGCCATCGCCTTCTCTGTAGAGACAGGCCTGCACGACCCTCTTGGAGGTGTCCGGGACCTGAAGAGGCGGTGTATAAGGATGATCCGGGAAGAGAACCTCGTGGACGACCCCGTGCGCATGCTCAGGGCCTACAGGTTCGTGGGCGAACTGGACGGCTACGTGGATGCGGAGACGAGGAGTGCCATCAAGAGGCACAAGGGTCTCCTCGAGAGGTCGGCTCCTGAAAGGATAACTTTAGAGTTTTTCAAGCTCCTGCAGTCGAGGGCCTGCCCGAGGGCCTTGAAGGAGGCATTCGAGGTTAGTGTCGGCAGGGCGATAGTTCCCTTGAAAAACAATGAGTTGAATGCAGTGATGCAGAAAATGGTTGAAGTAATCCGGAACCTTGAAGAAGCACCTGAAGATTTCAGGCGCAGGCTCGACAGAGAGGTCTCTCAGGGCCTGACGCTCCGGGGGCTTGTGCTGCTCGACGTCCTGCTCGGAGGAGTTGCCGTGGAGTCCACGCGGTTGAGGCTGTCCGGGAGGCTCATGAGGCGTGTGGCACGCTTCAGGGGCTGCAGGGAGGATGTGCTGGGCCGGGAAGGGGTGGGTGACGGCGATCTCTTCGACTGCTTCGAGGCGCTTGGGTGCTCGGTCCCCGAGGCCGTGCTGGTGCAGGGGAGGCCGGACCTGTACGAGAAGGCGAGGAGGTACCTCGCCGTGTCCGACAGGCCGCTGCTGAACGGCGAGGACGTGAGGCGCCTCGCACCCGGTGTGGAGGGTCCTGAGGTGGGCAGGCTGCTCTATGAGGCCAAGAAGGCGCAGTTTGCCGGTAGGATCAGGAGCAGGGAAGAGGCGGCGGCCTTTCTCAGGCGTCTGTCAGGCGCGGAGCCGCCGTGAACGCCGATATCTTCCGTTCTGCAATTTAACATAATATAAATTATCGGACGTTATCTTTTAACATTCCATGTTGATAACCTGTTACTAAGTATGTGTAAATCGCCACTAAATGCCGGAGCGTGTTGAGGGTTTTCGGTTTTGTATAAGTTTTAGGCAGTCAAAAAAGCCTTATAAATCAAGGTGTTTCTCGTTTTTGTAGGGGAACTCCGATGAGGCCGTCCTGAAAGCCCTCAGAAATCCAGATTCTTACGGCTCTTCCCGGCTGACATGAAGCATTGGCAAAGTATATGTTGAGATAATTCTCTGATTTGCCTGTATAGAGGCCGTTCCTGAGCCTCTTTTCGCAGACCACATTGAGTGAGCTGCCGATCTGGGCTTCCCTGTATGCTCTCCTCTTTGCCGAGTCTATGCCTCTGAGTGCGCTGGTCCGTTCCTTCTTCACCTCAGGGCTCACATGACCTGACATCTCCGACGACGGTGTGCCGGGCCTGTCGGAGTATGGGAATATGTGGAGATACGAAAACGGTAGCTCCTCTATGAGCCTGCGCGTGTTTTCGAACTCCGCCTCGCCTTCTCCGGGAAATCCCACGATCACGTCTGTGCCCAACGCTATGCCGGGGTGGCGCTTGAGTATCTCCTCTGTCTTGCCGACATAGTACCGCCTGTCGTAGGGCCTCCTCATCCGCCCGAGGATCGCATCGTCACCGCTCTGCAGTGGTATGTGCAGGTGCGGGCAGACCCTATCGTCGGAGAGGATGTCGAGGAGGCGGCCGTCTATCTCATTTGCCTCGATTGAGCTGAGACGTATTCGTACTTTGTTCGTATCTTTCAGTATGTTGCTGAGCAGGTCCGAAAGTGATACTTTAGGTTTGAGGTCATATCCGTAGTGACCGATGTGTATCCCGGTGAGCACCACCTCGGCAAACTCCTTGTTTTCGAGCATGCGTACCTCGCTCACTATCTCCTCTGGGGGCCGGCTGCGGGAGCGTCCCCTCGCCTCCGGTATGGTGCAGTATGAGCACGAGTAGTTGCAGCCGTCCTGTATCTTGACGAAGGGCCGCGAGCGGTCTGAGAAATACGCTGATGAACCGGTTCCGCTGTTGATGCCTAACATGCTGATAATATTGGATTTATCTCGATTTCCAACGATCTTCAACCCGGGTGATACGGAGAGTACTTCATCGGCCCTAAGCTCGGAATAGCAGCCGGTCACGAGGACCTCGGCTCCGGTCCTGAGCGCCCTCCTGATCATCTGGCGTGACTGGTAGTCGCTCTTTGCGGTTACGGTGCAGGTGTTTATGATGCACACATCGGGTGAGTCCTTGAGTGTCACGATGGAGTGGCCGGAGCTGACGGCGGCGTTCTTTATCTGGTTGCTCTCGGCCTGGTTGGTCTTGCAGCCCAGGGTGAGCACGGCTATCTTCATCGTCCTGATCCGGCTGACCGCTGGTGGTGGATGGAGAACGAGGGATACCTCATTGTCCGCCGACCGCCTCTCCCTCGAGGGAGTGTCTGTTCGCCCTCAGTATTCTGACCTGCAGGAGCATTCCGGGTGAGACCCGGTCCGACAGGGGAATGTTGACGATCTTGTTGGTCCTCGTCCTCCCGGTCATCCTCTCCTCTTCAGACGCGCTCGGGCCTTCCACGAGTATCTCCTGGACGGTATTTTCCAGGGCCTTGTTCTTCGCCTCTGTTATCCGGTCCTGGCGCCTGAGTATCTCGGTGAGTCTCTCGGACTTGACCTCCTCGGGCAGCTGTCCGTCCATCTCCGCCGCCCTTGTCATGGGCCTCGGCGAGTACTTGAAGGCGAATATACCGTCGAACCCGATCTCTTCGAGTGCCGAGACCGTGGCCGCGTGGTCCTCTGGTCTCTCCGTGGGGAAGCCGGCGATTATGTCTGTGGTGATCGCAATGCCCGGGACGGCCTTGCGCAGCCGCTCCACCTTCTTGAGGTACTCATCGAGGGTGTATTTCCTGTTCATGAGTTTCAGCACCCTGTCCGAGCCCGACTGGAGCGGCAGGTGAATGTGTTCGCATACCTTGTCGAGGTCTCTCATGGCCGTTATGAGCTCATCGCCGAGGTCCTTCGGGTGGGAGGTGACGAACCTTATACGCTCGATCCCCTCGATGTCGTTGATGGAACTCAAGAGTTCGGCGAAAGAGGCATCTCCCCTGTAGGAGTTGACGTTCTGGCCAAGGAGGGTTATCTCCTTGAAGCCTGCTGCCGCAAGTCCAGCAATCTCTTTCAGTATGCTGCCGGCAGGTCTCGACCGCTCCCTGCCGCGCGTGTATGGGACGACGCAGTATGAGCAGAAGTTGTCGCAGCCGTACATTATGTTTATCCATGCCTTGACCGAGCCGCCGCGCTCGGCAGGGATGTCTCTCCGTGCAAGCTCAGGGTCGTCGTCCGTGAAGACGCCGCCGGCGTCGTGTACTGCCTCCCCCACCCTTCCGATGTTCTGGGGACCTATCACGTAATCCACGTACGGTGCCCTTTCCTTCAGCACGGCTCCCTTCTGCTGCGCAATACAGCCTGCCACAACCACCTTCAGCGCAGGGTTGCGCCTCTTCAGCCTCCTCGTCCTTCCGAGCTGGCTGTAGAACTTCTGCTCGGCCTTCTCCCTGATGCTGCACGTGTTGAAAACGATGAGATCAGCCTCCTCAGGGGCCTCAACGGGCGCATACCCCTCTCTTCGCAGCACCCCGAGCATCCTCTCGGAGTCGTGCGCGTTCATCTGGCAGCCCCAACTTCGAATGTAGACCTTTTTCATTGCCAACTCTTTGATTTAAATTGCTTTTAAGATTCAAAAAGAATATACATGATTGTTGTTATTTTATTATTACAAATCTTTGATATTTGAGGCAATTTCGAACAGTATCGCTGACTCGGGATCGATTCCGCATCCAGCGGGTTCAGAAAGTCTAATTTCATGCTCGATTCCCGCACGGTCAGCTAAGCTGATAGCTGTCTCAGATATCTCCTGCGCATGGCAAGTAGCCGGCGGAACGGCTGAGAAGGTGTCGAAGACCGGGGCTAATGCCGGGAAGAGAGGTGTTCGAGGATGATCTTCGATATCTCCTCGAGGGGGGCGACCCTGTCCACTGCTCCCATCTCGATCGCCTTTTTCGGCATGCCGAACACCACAGAGGACGCTTCGTCCTGTGCGATTGTGAAGGCGCCTGCGTTCTTCATCTCGAGCAGGCCCCTGGCGCCGTCCTCACCCATGCCGGTCAGGATCACGCCTACGGCGTTCTTGCCTGCATATTTCGCAACCGATCTGAAGAGCACGTCGACCGAGGGCCTTACGTAATTTATCATGGGGCCGTCCATCACCTCTGTGTAGTAAAGGGCTCCGTTACGCCTGATCGCGGTATGCTCGTTACCCGGGGCGATCAGCACGCTCCCCCTTATAACCCTGTCGTTGGTGGCGGCCTCCTTCACGTCGAGCCTCGACAGCGAGTTAAGCCTCTTGGCAAAGGACCTCGTGAACATCGGCGGCATGTGTTGGACTATGACGATGCCTGGAATGTTTTCCGGCAGGGCGGTTATTATCTCGGTGATCGCCTGGGTGCCGCCGGTGGACGCTCCGATCGCGACGATCTTGTCCGTTGTGTCGATCATGGCCTCTGATGAACGCCGCTCGGCTTTATGATTCCCGCCCCGCGACCTCCGCCTAACCTTCGACCGCGATGCAACGCGTATCTTTCTTATTATCTCCTCTCCGAGGTCGGCGAGCCTGCTCGATACATCGACGCTCGGCTTCGAGACATAGTCGATCGCTCCAAGCTCGAGGGCCTTGAGCGTGGTCTCGCATCCCTTCCTGGTCAGGGCACTCACCATTACGACGGGGAGCGGGTTTTCGTCCATCAGCTCCTCAAGGAATGTGAGGCCGTCCTTCCTCGGCATCTCCACGTCGAGGGTGAGCACGTCGGGTTGGAGGTTCCGAATCTTCTTCATGGCGAATACGGGGTCCTGGGCGGTTCCCACGACCTCTATGTCTTCGGCCTCTTTCAGCAGCTCGGTGAGCAGATGTCTTATGACCGCTGAATCATCGATGATCAGCACCCTGATCTTCCTGTCTCTACTGTCCCTCATATCGCATCACCTCGGGTTCTTGCTGGGAAGTTAATGGAACTGCTCCTGATGCTTATGCAGGCTCTTCACGAAGACCTTCCCCGTGGCTGAATAGAAGACGACCTTTCTGCCGAGATCGAGCCCCGTGCACTCGCCGACAATGGGAATGCCGTAGTCAGCCAGCATGCTCCTCGCCACCGCCACGTTTTCGAGCCCCACGTCGATGCCGTGTTCAAGGCTGCTGACCACCCTTCCTCCGCCGAATATCTTGGCCCTGACATCACCGAGCCTGGATCCCGAACCGATCAGGGCGGTGAGGAGTTTCTCCATGGATTCCGGCCCGCAGCATGTACTGCTCTTCATGGTGTCGAGCATGCGGGGCAGCATGAAGTGGTTCATGCCGCCGATCTTCAGCCGCCCGTCCCAGAGACAGACAGAGACGCACGAGCCGAGGACCGTCTCGAGTATCGCCGGTTCCGTAGCGACAACCACGTCTCCGATATTGAGGACTATCCTTTTCAGTTCAGCAGTTACGATCATATCTTCCTGTATGCAGTTATATGCACAGGGACGAACTGGTCCCTGCCGAGCATAGTCTCCGAGTGGCCCAGGAACAGGTATCCGTTGGCCGCGAGGTAGTAGTGGAAGTTCGAGAACACGTGTCTCTTCATCTTTTCGTCGAAGTATATCATCACGTTCCTGCAGAATATTGCATCGAACTTCCTCTTGAACGGATAGGTGCCGTCCTTGAGGTTGAGCCTCCTGAACCTCACGATATCCCTCACGAAGTCCTTCACACGTATGCAGCCCTCGTTTGGGCCGACCCCTTTGAGGAAGTATGCCGACACCATGTCCGGCGGGAGGTCGTCGGGAAGCTGCTCGATCTCATAGCTTCCGTTCTGGGCCGTCCTGAGCACCTGTGTGGAGATGTCCGTTGCGAGAATCCTGACATTCCAGTCCCAGGGCCTTATGTTGTTGTGCTTAAGCGCCTCCAGCACGGTGATGGCTATCGAATAAGGCTCCTCTCCGGTAGAGCACCCGGCGCTCCATATCCTGATGGTCTTCTCACGCGCGTTCCTCCTCAACAGCTCCGGCATCACTGTGTTCCTCAGGAACTGGAAATGGTACATCTCTCTGAAGAGCTTCGTCGTGTTGGTGGAGATGCAGTTGAGCATCTCCACCAGTTCTTCGTTGTCGTTCTTGACCCTCTGGTAATACTCCTGGAAACTCCTGATCCCACAGACTTTGAGGCGTTTTCCGAGCCTCGATACGAGGAGAGTCTTCTTGTTTATATTCAGCCTTATCCCGGATGTCCCGTATATGAGGTCGGCAAAGAGGCGGAACAGGTCGTTGTCTATATCGAGTTCAAAACTCTTCAAAGCCTCCATTGGTCTTGTTTCCTCCTGAAGCAGCAGCATGGACCGGTTCGGTGATCGACTCGTCGTGGATGCCTTCGGTTCTGTCTGCGCCCTGGGCATGTTCGGCAGCGGCT
>Ga0256830_1000065_pt1 | contig 91251 bp, 78 predicted proteins | sample 128326metaG_FD_190537 | JGI IMG/M metagenome (GOLD analysis project Ga0256830, IMG submission 190537) | Hydrothermal vent microbial communities from Lau Basin, Pacific Ocean - 128-326 | ecosystem: Environmental > Aquatic > Marine > Hydrothermal vents | place: Pacific Ocean: Lau Basin | collected...
GCCGCCCTGGCTCTATTGGGGTATGCAAATAAACCAAGGCAAGGTTGGCTGGAAGCGCGGATACGCACGCGGCTTTAAAAAAACAAAAACATCACTTAATAAATGGTTAATATAAGGGTATTATTGTCTCTTGTACGTACAGCACATCCGAGAGAGTGGCGGGGTTACGGCAGGTTACCGCTAACAAACAAGTACAACAAGTGCAATGAAAGAATAAAGAGTAACCTGCCTTTTTTCGGATAATAGCCAGGACTGCCGATAGCAGCCACTAATAACAAGCTGCCATACAGCGCCACAAATACTATTTAACCAGTTGATTCATGTCCAATATTGGCATCATGATCGCCAGTACAATCACCAGCACCGTTGCCCCCATAAACAAGATCATTAACGGTTCAAACAACCCCATGATCGTGCCCATTAACGCTTCCATCTCACGCTCCTGACTTTCTGCCGAACGTTCCAGCATCTCCTCCAAGTTGCCGCTGGCTTCACCACTGGCAAGCAAATGTACTGTCATTGGCGGAAAATAACCGCTGGCAGCAAGGGACTTACTAATACCTGCGCCTTCTCGTACCCGGTTTGAGGCCTCCTCAACGGCTTCGCGCATGGGTAGATTAACCAACACCTGTGCCGAAATACGCATGGCTTCCAGAATGGGAACACCACTGGCCGCCAGTATGCTGAATGTTCGTGCAAAGCGCGCGGTATTTACACCACGAACCAATCGGGAAATTAGCGGCAAGGTTAGCAGGAATTTATGGTATTGCCGCCTGAATCCCTGGTTTTTCAGCATGTATTGGAACAACATAAAAACCACGAGCAGTATGACCAAAATATAAATACCGTAATCCGTTAAAAAGTCACTGGTGGCAATCATGCCAATCGTTAACGCCGGTAATTCCTGCCCAATATGGTTAAACATCTCCACCACTTGTGGCACCACGAAGGTTAATAGCAAAATCACCACAACCACAGCGACAATACTGATTAATACCGGGTACATCAGCGCCATCATCATTTTTTGCCGCAGTTGCTGTCGACCTTCGGTATAATCGGCAAGACGGTCCAGTACCGTATTAATATGACCGGACTGTTCTCCGGCTTCAACCGTGCTTCGAAAAAGTTCATCAAATATATGTGGATAATCACTCAAGGCAACAGCCAGGGAATGACCTTCAAGCACCCGTGAACGCACGCCCATCACCATGCTTTTCAATCGGGGTTTATCGGTTTGTTGAGAGACGGCCTGCAAGGCTTCTTCAACCGGCAGACCGGAACGAACCAATGTGGATAACTGACGCGTGAGTAAAGACAGGTCCGTTGCACTAATACTGTTAAATAAAGATATTTGTTTGCTTTTTTTTTCTTCCCTCTCACGGGCTTCTGCTACGGAAAGCGCCATTAAGCCTTTTTCACGCAATATTTGCCTTACTTGTCGGGAATTATCGGCCTCCAGAACACCTTTGGTTTCCTTACCCTTGGTGTCAAGAGCGGTATATTCAAACGCTGCCATTATGACTCTCGGGTAACACGCATCACTTCTTCCAAGGTGGTTTCCCCGGAAAGTATGCGGCGTATGCCGTCCTGGCGAATACTTGGCGACGACTTGCGCGCGTGTTCTTCGAGTTGATGCTCACCAGAACCATCGTGAATCATTTCCCGCATTTGATCGTCTATTTCAATCACCTCATAGATGCCGGTTCGGCCACGAAACCCCTGGTGATTACACTCAGCACAACCTGCTGGCTGAAATAAGGTTGGCGGATTACGGGCATCAATATCAAGCAGTTTGCAATCGGCTTCCGTGGCCTGATAGGGTGTTTTACAACGTGAGCACAATACACGCACCAAACGTTGAGCTATAACGCCGATTAAACTGGAAGACAGTAAAAACGGCTCGACTCCCATATCACGTAAACGCGTAACCGAACCCACTGCGGTATTGGTGTGCAATGTCGACAATACCAGGTGCCCCGTCAAACTGGCTTGAACAGCAATTTCAGCCGTTTCCAAGTCACGTATTTCACCAATCATCACCACGTCTGGATCCTGCCGTAAAATAGCACGCAAACCTTTCGCAAACGTCATATCAACCTTGGTATTCACATTGGTTTGGCCGATACCATCAAGATGATATTCAATGGGGTCTTCAACGGTCATAATATTTCGCTGGCGATCATTTAACCTTGTCAGCACAGCATACAAGCTTGTGGTTTTACCAGACCCGGTCGGGCCAGTAACGAGAATAATACCATGCGGTTTTTTGATCATTCTCAGCATAACATCCAGCGATGAACTGGCCATGCCCAGTTTGGCCAGATCAATCCGACCGGCCTGCTTGTCCAGCAAGCGCAAAACCACTCGCTCGCCATGGCTTGAGGGCATGGTAGACACACGCACATCCACCGAACGCCCGGCTATGCGCAGTGAAATCCGCCCGTCCTGTGGCAAGCGCTTTTCGGCAATATCCATTTTCGCCATCACTTTTATTCGAGAAACAATCAATGAAGTAATCGCTTTTTTCTGCTCAAGGACTTGACGTAAAACGCCATCAGCACGCAGACGAACCACCAAACGATTCTCATAAGGTTCAATGTGAATATCGGAAGCGCCTTCTTTTATGGCTTCGGTTAACAGCGCATTGATTAAGCGGATAATCGGTGCATCGTCAGCGGCTTCCAGCAAGTCTTCCGGCTCTCCCAGCTCTTGCGCGACACTAAACAAATCCAGCTCTTCGCCAAGCTCATCTGCCATTTGCATGGCTTCATTGGAACCTTGCTCGTAATTTTCTTGCAAACGGCGATTGAACTCATCGGGGTTATGCATTTCCAGCTTTAATGGCACACGCAAATAACGCCGTAATTCGGTTAAAACAGGAAATCGGGTATCTGGCCCACAATGCACACGATAATCAACGGCGTTATCACTGGTTTTACGCGTTTCCAAAATAATCTGATGCCGTTTTGCAAACGCAAAGGAAACGCGCTTGCTTTGAGGAACAGAGCCGGAGCCTGTATCATCAGCAATACCCCCCCCGGCATCCGTGATATCGATGATTTGTGCATCGTCGGCATTTACCTCATCACTTGCCGAATGACCGCCATGAATATTTTCCGGGTTATACATCGTGGATTTTCGCCTGTGAATTATTCTTCATTAAGAATCTCATCTACGAAATCCGCTTTTTTCTCGGGTTTCTTTTTACGATAAATCATGTCTTCAAACTTGGGCATAATCAATGACATTTCTTTTTCCGCTTTTTCTTCATCACTATCCATCCCGCGATGCATTTTTTGCAATTGGCGAATGTTACGGTATTTCGACCCGGAAATATTATTGCTGGTCACTGCATCCCTGAGAATAACGGGGTGCAAAAATACCATCAAATTCTTTTTGTCCTTGATGACACTTTTATAACGGAACAACGTACCCAGTAACGGTATATCCCCAAGCAACGGTACCTTTTGCACGGTTCGCGTTTCATCATCCGCAATCAAGCCACCCAAGGCAATAATGTCACCATCTTCAACCATTACACTGGTCTTTATCGTACGCTGGCTTGTAACCAAACCCGCCGTACCTGCTTGACCTGCGGTAATGGCATCAACTGTCTGCTCGATATCCAACTTAATCGCATCACCGTCGTTAATTTGTGGTTTTACTTTTAAACGAATACCCACTTGTTTCGCTTTGAACGTGGTAAAAGGGTTGGTCGAAGCGCCACCTGGTTGGGTAAAAGCCCCAGTTGGAATCGACACCTCCTGCCCGACAAATATTTCAGCCTCTTCATTATCCATGGTCACAATATTCGGTGTAGACAATAAATTGGCAGCACTTGTACCGGCAAGCGCGCGCATCAAAACACCAAAATTAAATGTGCTGCTTCCCAAACGGCCTATTCCCAGGGTTAGACCGGCTCCCAATAAACTGCTGGGGTTTGTTGTTGGAACGCCACCATCCGCTGCACCAACGGCGGCACCAACAGCGGCCAAACTTGGTGTACCAAAATTCGTGGCAGCTACTGGTGCAATCCCAGAAGGAGAACCATCACCAAACCACTGAATACCCAATTCACGGGTTTTGTTTGCTGAAATTTCAGCAATAATCGCTTCAACCAAAACTTGGGCGCGACGCACATCCAGCTTTTTCACTACGTTAATTAAGGAACGATAAACATCAGGTGCAGCAGTAATCACCAAGGCATTTGAGGCTTCATCAGCTTGAATATTAAAAACGGCTCGACCACTGCTACCGCGTGTTTTTTTCCCTTTTACGCCAGCTTTTGCTTTTGTTTTACCGACACCTGTTAACACAGTCACCAAATCTTTTGCTTTTGCGTAATGTAAATACACTACGTGGGTATTTCCGACCGTTTCCGACGGAGTATCTAAATGCGCAATAAGGGCTTTCATACTCAAGCGAGTGGATTTATCCCCACCCATCAAGATGGAGTTGGTTCGCTCATCAGCAACCAAGGTCAATGCATCTGCCCGATTTTTATTTTTTTTATTTTTTTGACGCAAGCTTGTTAACACCCGCACCACTTCACTGGCCGACGCATGCTGCAATGGAATCAATTCAATTTCACTACTGCTAGGCTCGTCAATTTTTTCAATAATTTTCAGTATGCGATTTATATTGCTGACCCGGTCCGCAATAATCAACACATTGGTTTGAGCATGTGCGGCGAGATGCCCCTGTGGCGGCACCAGCGGACGTAAAATAGGTACCAGCTGCGCTGCGGCAATGTGCTTGATTTCAACCACCCGGGTTATCATTTCTTCTCCCCTGCCTTGGGAAGGCGTGCCAGCATGTTTGGCATCGGAATCCGGCATGATTTTAATCACCTTGTTGCCGGAAGGTACCGCGGTAAAACCATGCACATCGAGAATGGCCAAAAATACCTGGTACAGTTCTTTTTTATTCATGGGCTTTGTGGAAATAATTGTCACTTTGCCTTTCACCCGAGGGTCAATAATAAAATTCTTGCCTGTCGCCTCCGCAACCGTTGTAATCACCGCATTAATGTCTGCCCCTTTCATGTTCAGTGTAATTGACTTTGCGTACAATCCACTGCTCAACAAGAATAAGCCGCCCAATAAGCAGATTTGCAGGTATTTTTTCAGGTTATGATTACAAACTTGCATTCATTCTTTTCCAGTATTCAATAAATAATATGTCTTCGCCTAATTTAACGAAGATTCAAATGTTTGGCTAACACCATTTCGCAACACACTTACCGACACATTGGACGCATCCGATAATTGCTGCATAATCTCTAACCCCTTCAAGGGGCTATCAAGTTCTATTCCGTTAACTGAAGTCACAATATCACCCGGCTCGAGACCAATTTGCCCAAACAACTGTTTGTCTCTGCCAGGAAAAATTCGGTAACCTTTGAGCTTGCCTCCTTGTCGATATGGCTCGGCACGAACACTGTTCATAACCGATTGAGGATCATTAAGCAGTTTGTCACGATACATTTTAAGCGTTTGAGTTGCCTGGTATGAGACTCGATTAACTCTTGATGGCGCACTTGCTCTTGAACTCTCACGCCGTTTAATGCGCTTGTTACTTCGGCGATTCGATTGAGCTGTTTTGTTAGCTTGCAAGTCGTTTTTCGGTAAACGCAAGGTTTCCAGGCGCCCATTGTGAAGCAATATTATCCTGTCGGCATAAATCTCTTTCAATATTGCGCCACCGGGCAACGGGCTATCAATTCCATAACTGTCTTCATTTCCCATTTTGTCAGCAACAATCGCCCATGCAGACATCATATCATCCGAAGCGACCACACCTTTCAAGATAAGCCGCAGTTGGGTATCCGGTGCATCTTGCGCCGAGGGCATTGGTGCAACAACTGGTTTAGCAGCCTCCTTGCTGGCAATACCAAAAAGATGAAACCCCGTAATCGCCATATAATTTGCAGCATTGGACGGGGCATTTGTAACACTCGCCGTTCGAGAAGCCGGCACAGTGATATCCGGTGGAGCAACATAAGGGGGTTCAGGTATTATATTCCAAGTGATTGTGGCCAAGGATTGCGCCAAGGCAATCACCAAAGCGGCCGCCGTAATGCCGGGCATATGCGCTGAAAAAGCCTGACCGGCTGCATTGAGATTCAGTGGTTTAATATTCAGCGTCTTCATTATTTGCTTGTGTTATTCATTTCTACTGTGCATTGATGAGCAGTTTATAAGAACCATAGTGCCCGAGAAAATCATATATCGGATCCTGTTTGTTAGCATACGTGACCGCCACAACATAACGACCACTGAGTGCCGCGACAAATTTAATTTGTGATGCCATTGCCGTTGTATTGTTTCTGACCCGAGTCACACCCAGGACGCTATCATACAACTTGTACGAATCCGGCACAGCATCGTCGTTTTTCGCCAGCAAAGTGCCGCGTGGGTCATACAATTGAATAAGGGTATCAATGCCGTTGTAAAGTTCCGTGGTAGATACGGTGTACGACTGACCAGCCTCAGCATCAAACGAGATATAATCAATATCACTAACTAACTCGTCACTATATAGCGTGTTGGTTACATTTGGAATAGCGTTAACGGCCTGATAGCTTGCACTTGACAAAGTATCATCCAATTCAGAGGAATCCGCCTGATAAAGTACTGCTCGATCGGCAAATATGGACTCCAGTAAAGACAAATCATTGGGCGAATACAAATCACTGGCCAACAAGCCGTCCCAAAATACCGGCAAGCTGGTTGGTTTACCACTCAGCGGAAAATAATTCACCAATACATCCCAGATTTTTGGCATACCAAATTCCTGCAAGATGTTCCACAATATGCGAGCTACCGCCGCTTCACTGCTGGCATAATAAAAACCATCACCCATTTCACCAAAGGCAATATTATGAGACAACGCCGCCTCACTGCCAATCGTATCAATATAATACCTCGCACCGCCCGGATAAGACATTAATCCGGGGTTTTGTGATTGAAGCCAGTTTTTCACCGCAGCTGGAAAAAAAATACCCCACCCCTCACTCCAACTCAAACGCAAATCACTGTCATTTTGGGTAATGGTATGCCCGCCGCCTTTTGAGTCATCCACAGAATACGTGGTTTTTAAATAATGCCCGAATTCATGCATAATGACATCATCATCAAACTCGTCGGTATCAACAGCCCCGAATCTCGGGTCGCTAATAACGTAAATCCCCTTATCGTTATAACAACTGAACTGGTCATACCCCGCGCAATAATAGGTACTGCCAAGACCGTAATTTTTTTCCCAGTAAATATCCAGGTCAGAAAGCTCGAGCCCCAGCACCTGGTTAACATATTCCGCCGAAAGTATCGCAACATCAAGCATGTTGAAGACCCCGGCACCTGGCAACGTTCGCCCCAGGCTAAAAACATAATTTAATGTGTTCTCATTTGACGACTTAAGATAACTGTATATTCCACCTTGCATGTCTTTAATCGAAAAGCCCGCCGCAGGCGCAGACATGACTTGGGCCAGCAAGCGTATGGAAAACCTATCCGGGATAATATTGCCAAAACTGTAGGCACCATTCCTATCGGTTTGTGTAGTTAAAAAAACATCACCGTTGGCATCCAGCAACTCAACGCTTGCAAATCGAATGGCTTTATAGTCGTAGCCCGTAAATCCAGCCGCACTGTACAACTTATCTTCGTATTGTGCCGCCCCGTCAACAATGTCACCAGATTCGTCGACTTCAATATTACTGGTAACCGAATTATTTTTATAAGTAGCCGTAACAGACGCAGTGCCTGTTGCACGTGAAGTAAGAACACCAAAATCATCAACCGATACCACATTCGGGTCAGTACTTGCCCATTGCGCCCCATTAAAGCCGGTAATCAAACGACCATCAGAGGCTTTGGCAACGACATTTAACGAAAACGGCTGGTTCAAGGCTGTTACTCTTAACTTGGTCGGCGACATTGAAATAGAAGAAACCTCAACTACATCAATCACAATCGTATCTTTTACATTCAAATACTCGGCAACAATGCTGACCTGGCCTTTGCCAAGCACCGTTACCAAGCCCGAATTATCAACCGTCACCAGCGCATTATTCGAGCTTGACCAAACCACGCCATTCAACGAATCAATTTCTTCACCATTGGAAAACTGGCCACGCAACGAAAGCTGATAACTGGCACCAATATCGGCAACAACCAGCGATGAAGGAGAAATTTGAATTGATTTAATCGCTCCCTTGTCTTGCTTTTCCGGCGCGGAACAAGCAACAACAAAGAGCAATAATAGCAATGCCAATATCCCTTTCTTCGCAAGTAAGAACAGTTCAAGCGTTAAGCAAAAAAAACGACGGGCAAAAAAACAATCCGATTTTTTTTTGAAGAAAGGCTGCAAAAAGCAGAAAAAAACGGGGAAACAATGGAATTTCATTCAATAAGATCAAGGCAATTGATATTCGCGTAACCACACACCATCACGTTGTACTCGCTTATAGTCTTGTTTTTGCTTTTCTTCCGCACGTGGAGATAATTTTCGATTTGCTATTGTACGCGTATTATCTGCTGCGGCAAGCGGCAACATGGCTGCCGCATAATAGGCGATATGCCCTGAGCCATTTAATCGGGCTTCGGCTTTAATTTCACCAACAGCGGCTTTATCCACCAATACCGTATAAACTTTTTCCATTGGTTTCAATCCTTCAATGGCAATTGTTTCTTTTATTTGCCCATCAAGCAAAACAACACCCTCGGGCAGGGTAAAAACAATTTCCACCTGCTCAACTGAAATCTGGGAAAATATATGCAAGGTCAGCGTTAACGGAACATCTCTTGCCGTAACGGATTGTGGAGCCTGCCATTGCATTTTTAATGATATTGGCGGCAACGGTTTGCCATTGGCCACCGGCAGCACAAACAAAAACAACAGCAAAATAGCAGAAAATTCTTTTAACGTTTTCAATGAATCAACCTGGTTTTGTAAAACACGGCACAAATACCGTGCCATTTCCTAGTTTTGGATAACTTTAAAGCTGAAAGTTCCATATCGACCGGCGAACAGATACGGCACTGTATCAGGTGTCGTCCTCAATTCAGCATAATATGTGCCGGTCGTTGGGGCAACAAAACTTACACTGGAGGCTAGTGCTGTTGTGTTGTTTTTGACACGCGAAGTGCCACATGCCGCATCATAACTGTAATATGAGTCCGGATTGGCATCATCATTCTCCACCACTACATTGTTTAATTTCAGAACCGTGCCATCGGCATTAAATACACGTATATAAGTATCCGCCCCCCCCTGCAAATTGAAAGTCGTCAAGGTATATTGCTGATCCGCAACAGCATCAAAGCCAACATAATCCACATCGGTTGACAGTGTTTCGCTGTACAAATAGTGGATTTCAGGGCTGTTTAAGCCAATTTTTCTCATGGGATTAATGGTATTATCCGGCTCGAACAGGTCTTCCTGATAATACACTGAACGCTCGCTGAAAATATTTTGCAACTCCGCTTTTTCGCCGACATCAGGGGAATACAGTGCAAGCCAACCGTCCCAAAAAGACTCGAGGTTGACCGACAAGCCACCGATTCCAGGCAAATAATCAGTCATAACATCAATAACGGGCTGCATACCAAAGCGCTGTGCCAATTCGTGCAGTATTTTCGCAATGGCCAACTCATTTGCTGCCGTCTTGTAAATCGATGTTGATAGCGAATCCAGGGCAACTGAAATTTGCGCCCGGTTTTGATAGGTATCAACATAAGCGGTATTTGTAAAACCTGCCTGGGAGGAAATCAACGTGCTTCGTGTTGCATCGGCTGCCAGCCAGGTTTTCATTGCCACGGGAAAATAGTCTCCCCAGCCTTCACTCCATGCCAGACGCAGATCCAGGTCAGTGCTACTGAGCACATGACAGCCACCATAAGAATCATCCCTTGAATTTGCATCCGCAAAATAATGCGCAAACTCATGATAAAGCACGTCATCATCATACTCATCCGTATCACCATTAACTGCATTATAAACGTAAACACCTCGACCATTCGCGCAATAAACACTGTCATAGCCACTGCAAAAATAGGTACCTGCCGAGCTGTTTAGCTCCCAAAAGGCAGACAGCGACACCAGGCTTGAGTTTGTATATTGCAAGGTAAACTGGGCAGAACTTGTAAATACATCCAATATATTAAATGCGCCGGAGGCGTCAGAACTCAGGGGGACATCCATCATAAAATTATCCGCGCTTTTCACATCAACCTGTTTATTAACAGAATAAAATGCTCCCTGCCGATCTTTTACAGCCAAATCCAGACCAAGCGAATTATCTGTCATCGCCGATATACGCACATAATGCTGACTGTTTAGCAATCCGCTAATCACAAACTTGCCGTTTTCATCCGTGTAAACCGAACCAATTCCACCAACCGACACACCATTAACATCAACCACCGACACCTTTGCAAAACGAATCGCCTTGAAATAGTCTTGTCGATTGGTGAAACCCGAGCCGTTGTATTCGCGGTCTTCGTATCGAGCGGTACCACTTAACGTCACTACATCTTTACTGATAACAACCTGTATTTGAGAGGTAAAACCCGTGGCACTTACTGTCACCACTGTTTGTCCAAGTGCATTGGCGGTAATAAGGCCCATTGCATCCACTGAGGCAATATCCGGCGCGGCGCTACTCCAGGTAAATTGCGGTTGCTCCACATAAGCAACCCCCTGCTCATCAACCAGCCTTGCCGTTGCCGAGTACTGGCTACCGATCTCAGACAAATAAACGCTGTCATTGGAGGTGGTAATTTGCACCTTGCCAAGCGGTGTCCCAACGGTGTTATCAGGCTGATCCGCGCAAGCAACCAGCAGCAAAACAGGGGCAATCACGATGAGCAGCTGCTGGGCACGCGCAAAGCTATCACCTAATTTGGGTAATATTCGCTTTATAAACGCATAAATACCATGATTCTGGTAATTTAACAGGTTGCTTTGATAATACATTAATCTTTGTATCGGCAACTCCATACAAATATTAATGCCGCCAATTTAAAATTAAAAAATCATTCCCGAACCTTCAGAAGTGCGCTTATTTCTTTATAATACAAAAACTTGAAATCAAAGTAGGATAAAACCGACGTGACCAGATTAAGAATCGGCATTGACCTTGGCGGCAGCAAAATTGAATTGGTGATACTTGATGAAACGGATTGTATTCATTACAAAAAGCGAATCCCCACCCCGCAAGGCAACTACCACGAAACCCTAAACCAGATACATCGACTTGTCCTTGGGGCTGAACAGCACGCAGGCGAAACCTGTACTGTTGGAATTGCCACACCAGGGGCAATTTCCCAGAAATCCGGTCGACTAAAGAACTCAAACTCCACCTGCCTAAATGGCCAAGCCCTCATTCAAGACTTGGAGGGAAAACTGCAACGCAAAATTCGCATTAGCAATGATGCCAATTGTTTTGCACTTTCGGAGGCAAGTGATGGTGCCGCAGAAAACGCCCGGTGTGTGTTTGGCGTCATTATCGGCACAGGCACCGGTGCAGGTATTGTGTTTAATCAACAAATAATAGAAGGCGCGAATAAAATTGCCGGCGAATGGGGACATAATCCAATGCCCTGGCCCAAAAGCAGCGAGACACCCGGCCCGCAATGCTATTGCGGTTTAAATGGCTGTATTGAGACATTCTTATCCGGCCCGGCACTTGAAGCCGATTATTTTCGTTCATTTAATCGTAAATTGAGCACGTTTGAAATAGTTGAGCGTGCGGAAAACAATAACGCAAATTGTGAAATCATCCTCCAGCGGTATGAAGAAAGACTGGCCCGCGCACTTTCGCACGTCATCAATATGCTAGACCCGGACATCATCGTATTAGGTGGTGGCATGTCAAACATTAATCGTCTATATGAAAACGTGCCTAAAATTTGGGGTAAAACCGTGTTTTCTGACCAGGTGCTCACCAAACTTAAACCACCAAAATACGGTGACTCAAGTGGTGTGAGAGGTGCTGCACGCTTGTGGGATATAGGGGAAAGTGCTTACTGAGCTGTTAGCTGTTAACTTAAAACAACAACATCAACGCTGCTTCATTTCCTGTGCGGCTTCGCGGCGAGAAACAATAAGCTCCTGAACCAGTTCGATATCACGACGAATATCTTCAGGATGAGAATGTGTAAAGAGATAGTCATGCAGAATATCTTTTTTATACATTTTTTTGTTTAGCACAAATGACACCCTATCAAGAAAAACCAAACCAAACACAGCACCCATCACAACAACCATCATCAATTGCATTAATACGCCCGGTATATCTTTGGGAAAAACCACAAACAGCACCGAAGCAACCGCAATGATGGCAATAAATACGGCCAGGCATAGTCTGCGCAATTTGCGCTGTTTGCGGTGCATGGCTTTTAACGCTGAAACTTCATCCATTTTCTTTTCTCTATTTTAATTAATAGCAAGAACACTTAGGCTCTGGATAAAAACTTGTTGGTTGAGGTGTTGACTTTAATCAGCTCACCTGCCGCCAAATACTCTGGCACTTGGACAATAAGGCCGGTCGACAAAGTTGCCGGCTTGGTGCGAGCTGATGCCGATGCGCCCTTAATGCTCGGCGCACATTCGATAATTTCCAAATCCACACTGGCAGGCAATTCGATAGCAAGCAACTTGCCATCAGCAATTAAGGCATACACACCTTCCAAACCGTCAATTAGATACAATAACTCGTCTTCGATCAAATCATTATCAATCGTGTATTGCGTGTAATCTTCGTTATCCATAAAAGTCGCGCTGTCAGCTTCCTTGTAAATCAGTTGTACGGCCCGGCGCACAAAGTCCACATCATCAAAGCTGTCATCGCCTTTATAGGTGTTTTCGTATTTTTGTTTTGTCACCACATTATTAAAACGAATTTTATACAAGGTATTCGCACCGCGTGAGGACGGCGACTTGACTTGAATATCTTTTGCAATATATTGATTACCGTCGATACCAACAACCATGCCTTTTTTTATTTCATTCGCTTTCATTTCAACAACCTTTATTATGGCGAGACTTCGAGCATACGGTTTAGCGCCACTAACGCCTGCTCGGCTTCATCTTCAGCAACTTTAACTTGATTCACAATATTGCCTTCTAGCAAATTTTCCAACACATCAGCTAATTGCGATGCATTGATGCGAAACATGGTAGAACACATGGAAACCGTCGGCGCCATAAACTGAATAATTTTTCCTTCATGGCGATACTGCTGTGCCAGGCGATTAACCAGATTCAACTCGGTTGCGACCAACCAGCGGGTATTTGGCTGCGCGTCTCGAATAGTATTAATAATGTATTCGGTAGAGCCAACAAAATCTGATTTCTGGCAAACCTCAAATGAACTTTCGGGATGTGCAATTATCTTCCCGTCAGGATATTTTTCAAGAAAACGATCAATGTGTTCAGGTTGAAACATTTGATGAACAGAACAAAAACCTTTCCACAAAATCATTTTCGCACTTACAATTTCAGCTTCAGTCAGGCCACCCATGGGTTTATCAAAATCCCACACAACCATTTCATCCAGACCGATACCCATTGTGTATGCCGTGTTTCGCCCTAAATGCTGATCGGGAAAAAAGAGAATTTTTTCACGCTGGGAAAAAGACCATTGCAGAACATTACGCGCATTGGTTGAGGTGCAAATAATGCCATTATGACGACCACAAAAGGCTTTTAAGTCAGCAGCAGAATTAATATAGGTAACTGGAGTGATTTTTTCATCAGCATTACCTAAAACCGAATTTAATTCGCGCCAGGCCTTTTCCACCTTGGCCAGGTTTGCCATATCCGCCATTGAACAACCGGCGGCAAGATCAGGCAAAATTGCGACCTGTTCGGGACGACTTAAAATATCCGCCACTTCAGCCATAAAATGCACACCGCAAAAGACAATATAATCTGCTTTTGATTGTGCCGCCATGCGCGACAATTTTAATGAGTCACCGGCACAATCGGCGTGCTGAAAAACCTCTTCACGCTGATAGTGGTGCCCCAAAATCAATAAGCGCTCACCGAGTTTTGCTTTGGCATCACGAATACGCTGCTGACATGCCTCATCATCTTGTGGCACAAAAGTTTTTATTTCGGGTTTTATTTCGATAGCTTGCGCTGTCATAGTTTACTCCAGCGAATCTACGATGCGATCTTTGGTGGCTTAACCACCTTGATCTTTAACTCTTTCAACTGCTCGTTCGACACAGTCGACGGTGCGCCTGTTAACAAGCACGATGCCGACTGGGTTTTCGGAAAAGCCATTACATCGCGAATTGAGTGTGCGCCTGTCATCAACATGACTAAACGGTCAAGCCCAAAAGCCAAACCACCGTGTGGGGGACAGCCGTATTTTAATGCGTCAAGCAAGAAACCAAATTTATCCTCGGCTTCTTCATCACTAATACCCAATGCGGCAAACACTTTCTTTTGAACATCAGGGCGATAAATACGCATTGACCCACCACCCAGTTCTGTGCCATTAAGCACCATATCGTAAGCACGTGACAAACAGCTTTCGGGATCAGATTCCAGTTTATCGATATCTTCTTCCTTTGGCGAAGTAAAAGGATGATGCAACGATGTAAAACGTTTTGCTTTTTCATCATATTCAAACATCGGAAAATCAACTACCCACAGGGGCTTCCAATCACCTTCAAGCAAACCGTGGTCCAAACCAAGCTTAACACGCAATGCACCTAATGACTCGTTAACCACTTTTGCCGTATCAGCACCGAAGAAAACCAAGTCTCCATCCTCCGCACCAACTCGCTGCAAAATAGTGTTAACCACATCATCTGGTAAAAATTTCAGTATTGGTGACTGTAAACCTTCAATTCCTTTCGCGATGTCGTTTACTTTGATGTATGCCAAACCTCTAGCACCATAAATCGAGACGTATTTGGTATACACATCAATATCTTTACGGCTTAGCTTGCTACCACCGGGCAATCGCAAAGCGGCAACACGGCCTTTAGGGTCATTCGCTGGCGCTGAAAACACCTTGAACTCAACTCCTGCCATGACGTCACCAACATCAACCAACTCTAATGGTATTCGTAAATCAGGTTTGTCACTGCCAAAACGCAACATTGCTTCCTCGTGGCTCATGCGCGGAAACGGGTTAGGTAATTCAACATCAAGGGTTTTCGAAAACACATCACGCATCATGTTTTCTGATAATGCCATAATTTGATCTTCATCCAAAAATGAAGTTTCAATATCCAGTTGCGTAAACTCTGGCTGGCGATCAGCACGCAGGTCTTCATCACGAAAACAGCGAACGATTTGATAATAACGATCAACACCTGACACCATTAACAATTGCTTGAATATTTGCGGCGATTGCGGCAGTGCAAAAAAGGATTCATCATGCGTACGACTGGGCACCAGATAATCGCGCGCGCCTTCCGGCGTTGCTTTTGTTAACATGGGCGTTTCAATATCAAGAAAACCCTGGTCATCAAGTGAACGACGTAAATGACGTGCAATAGAAGACCGCAACGTCAGGCGTTTCAACACTTCTGGCCGACGTAAATCAATATAACGGTAACGTAAACGATGTTCTTCAGAGACCTCCTTGTCATCAATTTGAAATGGTGGTGTTGCCGAGTTGTTTAATACCTCAAGATCAAGACCCAGCATTTCAATTTTGCCAGTACGCATGTTTTCGTTTATGGTTCCGTCAGGACGATGGCGAACACGGCCTTTTATGCGTAACACGAATTCACTGCGCACCGACTCAGCAATTGCAAAAATTTCTTCTCGGTCAGGATCAAATACCACTTGAACAAGACCTTCACGGTCTCGCATGTCCAAAAAGATAACGCCTCCGTGATCACGGCGACGATGAACCCAACCGCAAATCTCAACGGTTTGATCAATAAACTCTTCTGTGATTTCACCACAGTAATGGCTACGCATGTAAAAACCTCTTTTAATTATGCTTTACGAATTCGTTAATGCCGACATGACATCACAATTCACAACTTGGTACTTTGCCGCCGCTTGATTTGTCGGCATATTTTTTTCTATTTTATTTGGCACTGGATTTTGCACTGGCATCACTCGCATTCGACCCCGGCTTGGAATCATTGGAGGTTAAGTTTTTCTTGTTACCGCTTTTGAAATCGGTTTCATACCAGCCACTGCCGCTCAAGCGAAAACCCGCTGCCGAAACCAGTTTTTTCATTTCTGACGCATTACATTCGGGACAATCTTTTAGCGGATCGTCACTCATACGCTGTAATACCTCCATTTGATGACCGCATTTTTCACACTTATATTCATATATCGGCATATCAAATACTCCTTTACCACTTAAAATCAATCACTTACACATTCAGTGCAATAACACGTTAAAGTGCAAACTGCCCGGTTACAGACATAAAGCTGCACCAACCCGCAGTAAAACCGCGCATTATACTAAATTTGTAGCGCTTTGGTGTATTTCTCGTCAACTTTATATACTTAATACGGATACATACTATAATAAGCATCCACCATAAGATATAAGTCATTGTATTTAATTAAAAAAACAGGATATTCAAGTGATAATATGAGCAAAAAAACCATCTTAATCACCGGCTGCTCAAGTGGCATCGGTCTTTGCGTCGCCAAAGAGCTGCAAAAGCGACATTACCGGGTTTTCGCCAGCGCCCGAAAAAGCCAGGATGTTGACACATTAATCCAAGACGGCTTTGAAGACGCGCTTCAGCTCGACCTTGATGATTCACAATCCATTCATAATGCGGTCGAGCAAGTATTGAAAAAAACAGGCGGCGAGTTATACGCCTTATTTAATAACGGCGCATACGGCCAGGCAGGGGCCGTTGAGGATTTAACAAGAGACACCTTGCGAAAAAATTTTGAAACCAATGTATTTGGCACCCACGAATTGACGACCTTGCTTATTCCCGTGATGCGCAAACAAGGTTACGGCCGCATTATTCAAAACAGCTCGGTACTCGGTTTTATCAACCTGCCTTACCGCGGTGCATATAACGCCAGCAAACACGCATTAGAAGGATTAAGCGATACCCTTCGCCTTGAATTGCATGACACCAATATCAAAATAAGTCTTATTGAACCCGGGCCGATCGAAAGTCGTTTTCGTGCAAACGCATTTGCCTCATATCGACGAAATATTGACAAAGAAAAAAGCGTTCACAAAACAGTTTATGATGCAATGGAAAGACGTTTAACCAAAAAAGGCCCGGTTGCACCTTTTACCTTGCCACCTGAAGCGGTTTTTAAAAAAGTGCTGCACGCACTGGAAAGCCCAGCTCCGAAAGTCAGATACTACGTCACATTTCCGACTTATTTATTTGGTTTTTTGAAGCGTTTACTACCTGGGAAATGGCTTGATGCCGTATTAAAAAAAGTCTCGTCCAACGAACAAAAATAATATATCTCTCGGCCATAGACGGCATAAATTGTATTAATATTAAAAGGGAAAAACTTTTGCTGGTTTGTTAAACTTGTTTTATTTTACACTACAGACTTAAGACACACCGCAGCAATAAAAAAATCCAATTAAGAATCAATCGTAGCAATACATATAATAAATAACATAAGGACTTGAAAGATGAAAAAAAGAGTATTGGTAACATGCATGATCCTGGCACTCAGTTCTCAATCCGGTTTTGCAACGGAAAGCCGTATCGCTGCATTGGGTGGTGAAATCGCCATGATTACCGATGACGATACAAATATTGATATTTTCCCGCAAACAATCAACCGACAAAACCTGTTCCGCATCAGTAATATCAGCAGTAACACCCCCAATTTCGCGGTTATCACGGGAGAAAAGGGTGACAAATGGGGGCTGGATGGCGGCTCCAATCAGCAAAATGACTTTTTTAACATTTACAGAAGTCTTGGAAATAACAAAGCGGTCAAGCTTGGCGTGGCTGTTGGACGTTATAGCGAAGAAAACATCGCTGATAACAAAGAAGCTTCTCCTGGCAATATTAAAACGACAGAAAAAAATTCATACTTTAATTTAATGATCGATGCTGATTACGGCGAAACAAAAAACAACGTAGAGAAAGCGATTTATGGCGTATTTTCTTATGGCCCTAACACCATCGATGCCGTTACCGGGTCTTTACTGAGAGATCAATTTGGAACATACGCTAACAACAATGTTACCGGCGCAACAACAACCAAGCAAGACGGAAAAGGGAACAAGCTCCTACTTGGTGCTGCGGCCTCACTTCGAAAGCCCATGAAAATCGCGGTTTTTAACAAAGTCTATGCATCAGGCTCCGCATATTATTCCAGCGATAGCGCCTCCCTTTCGACAGGCGCAGTCAAAAATCAAGACACGTCTTCCAGCGAAATCTTTTTATCAGGTCGCGTACTAATGTTCGACGAGAAAAAAGTCGGCAACAAAAGCCGTGTGTATTATGGCCTTGGCGGGCGGGCAAGCTTAACCAAAACCAAAACTCTCGACAAAGTAACATCGGATGAGAACAATGAAACCAGTCTTTCCATTTCTGGCCCACAGTTTCGCATGGGGGCTGAAACCGCCCTCAAGCACGGTGTCGTTCGCTTTGGCATCACACGCGACTTTGACTTATTCAGTTACAATAGCAAGACACAAACGCCAAAAATAGGTGCTGTCAACGATGCAAACAGCCAGAAAATATTGGATATTGGCATTGGCACAAGCGGCTCCTACTCGGTGAGCACAGGTTTTGGCCTGGAATACAATGACCTGAAAATAGACTTTATTTTACGAAATATCTTTTGGCTAAGTGGCCCACAAATGATATTTGATGCTCGCAATGGCACGATCGCCACTTCGGCAAGTATGTTATACGTTTTTTAATCCTGATTGATGACTTAAAAATCAAAAAAAGGGCCTGTATTCTGCCCTTTTTTGATTTTTCTTGGCTTTTTCGTGTCTTTCAATGACGGAGAATCGAATTAAAACCGATACAACAAATTCAGTTGATATGATTTGTAGCCGCCTCGCATCACTATTTCACCACGGGCTGCAATATGCTCATCAACCGCATATTCCACTCCCATTCCCATCATCGTAAAAAAAGCATCACCAAAATCCAAACCAAGCCGGTTAATATAGTTAACCTTGGTATTAATTCGATAACTGGCCACTGCGTTGGCCCAAATACCATTCAAACTGGAATTAACAATCGGGGTCATATCACCGCTATTGGTATAACCCAGCTCAGCAGAAAAGCCCAGCCGTTGCCCCACGTCTACATATTGCGAAAAATCGTAACCCGTAAACCATTGATAACCCAATGCAGTATTGGCGGGAGATGTATTAAATGCGATACCACCACCAAAATGCAGTTTTTTTTGATCAAACTCGGCACTTTGCGCCACCATCGACAAAATCAGTGATACAAGTGTCAAGAAATAACCGACCAAACCTCTCATTAATCTGTTTCCTCAACTATGAGCTAGAACTGACTATTTACAAGCACCAATAGCGCCAACTCATATTGAAAACATTGATTAATAACACAGTCAATACAGTAAAGTTCAATATTATCCAGCAAAATATTCCAATTTATTGTTCAACTAGGTAACATCAGAGTTTGAATACTACGTCAAAACAAGAGTGAAACTGAAAAACCATGAGGGAGATTTAAATGAAAAAAATTATAGCCGCTGCCGCATTATCTGCTTTTATATCGGCACCAGCCTTTGCCGAGTTTGAAAAATCCAAGCTTAGCATAGGCGCGAGTTACGGGCTTGCAAACAACGGCGTAATATCCTTCCGAGGGGATTACGATATTTCCGATAGAACAAAAAAACCAATAAAAGTCCGAGTCGGTTATGATCGATATAAAATAGATTATGGCGGTGGTTTTTTTGGCAACTATTCCTGGTCGTATAACGTATTCTACGGCGGTGCTTATTATTATCTGGATGAATTCATTGAGTTAGATAGCAAAATTCACCCTTTTGCCGGCTTGGGACTCGGTTTTGGATCAGTATCCTGTAGTGGCAGTTTGTGCAACGGCCTTTCATCTCCAACAGTTGGCGGTCTATACTATATCGCCGGCGTGCAATACGATCTGAATGATCAGTTTTCAGCCGAAGCAAGCTATAATGTATGGGGTGGCATAACACTCGGTGCCAACTATCACTTCTAATCCTTAATCTCAGCAATAAACCCACATACTGTTATTGTATGTGGGTTTAAAAACACAACGAACTCTTTAATTTATAAATTATTCAAGATATTCTGCACCGAAAACTTATTTAACGCCATGCACCAGCACATATTCATGCGGCACTTTCAAACCAGCATCTGAAATATAATCGCCTGCCATAGCCGCAATTTCATTTTTAACATTGCCGTGCTCGGATTCCGGAAGCACATCAAACTGGCGTTTTAAAATATCGGATGACTCAATCAGGTTCCAGTAATCATCAAATGAATCAAAGTCATAATTAAAGGTTTTTCTATCGACCGTAAACTCAGTAAAGCCTGCCTGATTTAACAAAGCATCCACAGCCCCGGGCGCCCCCAAGGAAGTTACAATTGGCAATGGCGGCATATCATCAGCTGGCACTTTGCCTTTAAATACTTCGTAACTCCAGTTCATCGTAGGCATGTTTTCACTCTCGCCCCAAACAGCAATAACAAATGTACCACCGGGCTTAAGCACTCTGTGCATTTCTTTCAAGCCTTGGAGCGGGTTTTCAAATAACATTACCCCGAAACGGCAAATAATATGCTCAAACCTGTTGTCAGCATACGTCAATTTTTCTGCCGGCATAGTTGAAAATGAAATGTTTTTCAAAGCCTCTTTTTTTACTTTCGCTTGTGCGACATTAATCATGCCATCTGCGGCATCAACACCCTCAATCGTAATGTCATTATGACTGCGGGCCAGTGTCAAGGCTGGTTCACCCGTGCCAGACGCAATATCAAGCACTTTGTCACCGGCATTTACGTTTAGCGCTTCAAGCATTGCATTCCCTACAGGTGAAATACAAGGCAACCACAAATCAAATTTTTCTGCGATTTTTTCCCAGTCCGGCTGATTTTTATTACTCATGCGTCAACTACCCCTTATTATCTTCTAACAAAAAGAAAACGATACCCCAGCAGGGATATCGTTTTCATAAAAATAACTTGTATTGCTTTAAACTCAGGTTTATGCAGCCGTTTCTTCAGCCACATTAGATACTATCTCTGCCTTGCCAAAGACAAGTTGATCGTTTTTACAATCAATTTCGATTGTATCACCTGGGATAAATTTGCCCGAAAGTATCTCCTGTGCCAGTGGGTTTTCAATACTGGACTGAATTGCCCGCTTCAACGGTCTTGCGCCATACACAGGATCATAACCAACTAAGCCGAGAAAATCCAAAGCCGCATCCGTAATACGTAAACCCAAATCACGATCAGCCAAACGATGCTGTAAATACTGCATTTGAATAGCCGTAATAGCGCGTATTTGTGATTGACCCAAAGGATGAAAAACAACCACGTCATCAACACGATTAATGAACTCTGGCCTAAAGTGACTACCAACCACTTCCATTAACGCTTTTTTCATCTGATCATAATCGGTTTCAGAATTAACCGCCATTTCCTGAATAAGTTGAGAACCAAGATTCGACGTCATCACAATAACGGTATTTCGAAAATCAACCGTCCGGCCCTGTCCATCGGTTAATCGGCCATCATCCAGTACTTGTAGCAGCACGTTAAACACATCAGGATGGGCTTTTTCAACTTCGTCAAGCAACACAACCGAATAAGGCTTACGGCGAACGGCTTCGGTAAGATAACCACCTTCTTCATAACCCACATATCCCGGAGGTGCGCCAATTAAACGTGCAACCGAATGCTTCTCCATAAACTCCGACATATCAATGCGAACCATGGCATCTTCTGTGTCAAACAAAAAATTGGCCAGCGTTTTGCTCAGCTCGGTTTTACCCACACCCGTTGGCCCAAGAAACAAAAATGAACCATTAGGCTGATTAGGATCAGATAAACCCGCACGCGAACGGCGAATCGCATTTGCAACCGCTAACACAGCCTCATCCTGCCCGACCACGCGCGAAGCAAGTTCATCTTCCATGCGCAAGAGTTTTTCTTTTTCACCTTCGAGCATTTTCGACACGGGTATGCCGGTCCATTTTGCCACAACTTCGGCAATTTCCTCTTCAGTGACCTTGTTTCTTAATAACGTCATCTTGGCAGTTTCAGCCTTGGCTGCAATTTCGTGCTGTCTTTCCAAATCCGGAATACGGCCATATTGCAACTCGGACATACGACCAAGATCACCGGCACGTTTGGCGGTTTCCAGTTCTTGTCTGGCACGATCCAGCTCTTCTTTTATGCCTTGAGCGCCCTGAAGTGCCGCCTTTTCAACTTTCCAGACTTCATTTAGATCGGAATACTCTCGTTCAAGTGAATCAATTTCACTTTTAAGATTGTCCAATCGTTTTTTTGAAGCAGCATCCTTTTCTTTTTTCATTGCCTCTTGTTCGATTTTTAGCTGAATCAAACGGCGCTCAAGTTTATCCATATTTTCTGGCTTAGAATCAATCTCCATGCGAATTAAACTTGCCGCCTCATCAATCAAGTCAATTGCTTTGTCAGGCAATTGACGATCGGTGATGTAGCGCTGAGACAAGGTTGCTGCCGAAACAATTGCTGGGTCGGTGATATCAACACCGTGATGCACTTCGTACTTTTCTTTTAACCCACGCAAGATCGCAATGGTATCTTCAGCGCTTGGCTCATCAACCAGCACTTTTTGAAAACGTCGCTCAAGTGCAGCGTCTTTTTCAATATACTGGCGATATTCATCAAGCGTTGTGGCACCAAGACAGTGAAGTTCACCACGTGCCAATGCAGGTTTAAGCATATTCCCGGCATCCATTGCACCTTCGCCTTTTCCTGCACCTACCATGGTGTGCAATTCATCGATAAATAAAATGACCTGCCCTTCTTGCTTGGCAAGGTCACTAAGCACCGCTTTTAATCTTTCTTCAAATTCACCGCGAAATTTAGCGCCGGCAATTAATGCCCCCATGTCCAGAGACAATAATCTTTTGTTTTTCAGTGTTTCTGGCACTTCACCGTTTATAATTCTTTGTGCCAAGCCTTCAACAATCGCGGTTTTACCCACACCGGGTTCACCAATCAATACCGGATTGTTTTTTGTGCGACGCTGCAAAACCTGAATCGCACGACGTATTTCATCATCACGACCGATAACCGGATCAAGTTTACCTTGTTCCGCACGCTCGGTTAAATCAATGGTGTATTTCTCCAGTGCCTGTCTCTGTTCCTCGGCACCGGCATCTTCAATTTTTTGACCGCCGCGCATTTCATCAATGGCCTTTTCGATAGAGCCTTTTGCTGCACCATTATCTCGTAATATATCGCCCAGCACACCTTTACTATCCAGTGCAGCGAGCACAAATAACTCACTGGAAATAAATTTGTCTTTTCGTTTTTGCGATAGTTTGTCACAAATATTCAATATTCGGCCCGCGTCGTTGGACAAATGCACATCACCATCACCACCACTCACTTGGGGCAACGAGTCCAGTGCAGCACCTATGGCTGAACGCAAACCGGCAACATTGACATCGGCCTTGCTTAACAAATGCGGTATGCTACCGCCATCTTGATCAAGTAATGCCGCCATAATATGTATTGGCTCAATAAACTGATGATCACGACCAACGGCAATACTCTGGCCATCAGCAATCGCCATCTGAAATTTGCTCGTGAGTTTATCCATTCGCATTTTCAATTTCCTCTATATATTCTCTACCAACTAATTTGGGGGTGCTGAGTGCGTTATTCAAGGTATTTTATAAAAATACCCTGATCCCAGCCGTTTTTTTCCATCTACCAATCGTCAGCCAATAAATTATTAAGTATTTTAAAAAATTGCCGACATAATGGCTGGCAACGGATATTTATCTATCACTAAGACCAACTGACTGATTTATAAAATCAATTTAAGCGGTTTGGTTTGCGTGTTTAAATCAAGAAGCAACGAAATGGATTTGAGTAGAAAAAAATGCGAATTTTAATTGTTGAAGATGACAGATTACTGGGTGATGGAATTAAAGTCGGGCTCAGCCAACAAGGGTATGCCGCAGACTGGGTGGAAGATGGCTCACTGGCACAAACGGCTTTATTAAACAACGAGTATGACGCTATTGTTCTGGATCTTGGCCTGCCTCACGTGAGTGGATTGGAACTGCTTACTGAAATTCGTAAGCGAGGTGACGACACGCCAGTGATCATTCTCACAGCACAGGACAGCGTAGAAGACAGAATCAAGGGACTTGATACCGGGGCGGACGACTACCTGACCAAGCCTTTTGATTTAGAAGAACTCACTGCCAGGTTGCGCGCTTTATTGCGACGCCGGGGCGGACGATCCACACCGGTGATTGAGCATGAGGACATCATTGTTGATCCGGCCTCACATAGCGTTGTCAAGAATGGGGAAAACATTGACATATCGCCAAGGGAATTCACTATTTTACAACTGTTACTCGAAAACAAAGGCAAAGTCATGTCTCGCAGCCGACTTGAAGAAGGCCTCTATGCCTGGAACGACGAAGTCGAAAGCAATACTGTGGAAGTCCATATCCACCATATTCGAAAAAAGCTAGGCACCAAATTAATACGCACCATTCGCGGTGTCGGTTATATAATCGATAAGTAATCGTTGTGATTTCATCCATTAGTCAGCGCACGATTAGTGTCGTTCTGCCAATTGTTGCTATCGCTTGGTTTACCGCCGCGTATATTAGTTTTTATAATACCGACAAAGAAGCCGCGACTTTTTTCGATGCACAATTACAACAGGCTGGCAATGTTTTACTGGCAATCAGCATGCACGAACTTATCGAGCAACGCCTCCTCAGTGAAACACAAAAAAACAACACGGAAATCGCTGACAAATCATTGTGGCAAACACAAAATCCATACGAAAACCAAATCGCTTTTCAAATCTGGCTACATAACAAGACGCTTACCTTACGCTCGGAAAATGCGCCGACAGTCCCTTTATCTTCGTCACAACGAGGCCTGGAAACAGTTACCTTGTTTGATCAAAAATGGCGAGTATATACCGCGTCCACTGACGACAACATCATCAGTGTAAAAGTCGCAATGCAAATACAAGCAAAAGAAAAAATCACAAAGTCGATTTTTGAACGGGTTATTGCACCTGTTTTTTTTCTACTTCCTGCTATCGTCTTTTTCCTCTGGTATGGAATAAACATAAGCTTAGGTAGGCTTAAGCAAACGTCTCTTGATTTGAGACAACGAAAAACTTTTGACCTTTCGCCAATCGATGAGCATATAATCCCCAAAGAACTTCGCCCCATAACAGCCGCAGTAAATCATTTATTCGCACAATTAAAATCCGCTTTTGATAACGAAAAGCGTTTCACTTCTGATGCAGCACACGAACTTCGCACGCCGTTGGCAGCGCTAAAAACCCATGCAGAAATTGCTTTGCAGGCCAAGAACAATGAGGAACAACAGACAGCCCTACGCCACGTGGTACAAGGCGTTAATCGTGCAACCCGATTAGTTGAACAATTACTCACGCTCGCCAGACTCGATCCGGATACAGGCTTTACCAATATTCGTCGTTTTGACTTATTTATCGCCGGTGAAAACGTTATCAGTAGCGAAGCCCACCTGGCAATTGAGAAAAACATTGAAATCAGTCTTAGCGGCACCCGCGGCAAGTTTGTTGCCGCAAACTATGATGCCATTTGTGTATTAATGCGCAACCTTGTTGACAATGCCATACGCTACACACCAGAAGGTGGCGAAGTCGAAGTGGGCATACACAGAAAAGATGACTCCATTATTCTCACCGTTTCAGACAGCGGCCCGGGTATCCCCGAGGAAGAACGAAGCAAAATATTCAATCGCTTTTACCGCAGCCTGGGTACAAAAGCGTCCGGCAGTGGACTCGGTCTATCCATCGTTACTCGCATCGCAGAGCTGCATGATCTAAGAATTTCGCTGGACACTTCCCGGCTTGGCGGCTTGCAAATCGATGTTGCTTTTTCAGCTAAAGACTATGATACCGTGGGTGAAGCAAAAAACGAATAGCGTCATTTTGTCAAAGCGGTTCAAGTTAACGCTTTATTTCAGGGTAAGGATGCAACTCATCCATTGCAATACTGTTATAAGCTGAACGCACCAATCGCACATGCTCTCGGCGAAACTCCCTGGCGTTACTCAAACCGCAAGAATGCGCAAGTTTATCAATTTCGACATTCACCCAGTGTGCGTAATTAGCGACACGTTTTGCTTTATCTTCAACCACCAAACCACGCTGTAAACGCTTATTATGCGTGGTAATGCCGGTGGGACAGGTGTCCATATGGCATTGCAAAGATTGTATGCAACCCAGGGAAAACATAAATCCTCGACCGGATACAACAAAATCAGCCCCCACGCATAATGCCCAGGCCACTTTTGCAGACGTCACCAGCCGCCCGGATGCAACCACCCGCACACGGTCTTTTAAACCTGCTTCAATTAACGTATCAACAAACACTGGCAAAGCTTCAACCAGTGGCAAACCAACATGATCGGATAATATTTGCGGCGCCGCCCCCGTACCACCATCACCGCCATCAATGGTGACAAAATCCGGCGCACTGTCAGCACCACGACGCAATATTGCCTCAAAGATGGACTCAGGAAAAATCCGGTTGGATATAACGGTTTTAAACCCTACCGGTTTTCCGGTGACATCCCTAATACGCATGATCATGTCCAGCAAGTCATCAGCACTTCTGATTTCCCGATGCCGATTTGGACTAGACGAAATAACATTAACCGGAATGCCTCGAATATCCGCTATTTCCTGAGAAACCTTGATTGCCGGCAAAACCCCTCCCCGGCCCGGTTTCGCCCCTTGGGATATTTTTAGCTCAAAAGCATTCACAAACGGGGCAACTTTGGCCAGCTTTTTATCACTGAGCTTGCCATTTTCATCACGCACACCATACTTGGCCGTGCCTATTTGATAAATTCTGTCACAATCACCTGCCTGATGATGCGGCGATAAACCGCCTTCCCCTGTATTCATCCAAACACCCGCCTCTGCCGCACCTTTGGACAGGGATTGCACGGCTGGCGCCGACAAAGCTCCGTAACTCATACCGGAAATATTAAATATTTTTTTTGCCGCAAACGGATGCGTACACTGCTCACCAATCACCACAACCGGTGAAGGCGTGCACTCTTCTTCAAGCTGCGGATAAGGCGAACTTACAAATATAATCGTGCCCGGCTCACGCAAGTCATTGGTGGAACCAAAGCCAATCACACCACCCAAGCCCTTTGCGGTACGGTAAACCCAGTTGCGGGTTGCGCGATTGAAAGGCAATTCTTCACGATCATTGGCGAAAAAGTATTGCCGAAAATATTCCCCCATACGTTCAAACCAGTAACGAAAGTGACCAATAACTGGGAAGTTTCGTAAAACCGCGTGACGCGGCTGGTTATAATCATAGATGTAAATGCCAATCAGTGCGATAGCGGCAAGCAGCACTATCCACACAACAGAAGTAAAAATAATTGATAATGTTCCGAGGCTTTCAAGCATAAGTTTTTCTTACGTCCAGTCTTATAAACAACAATCACAGCGCATGACCTTACTGGCCGGTATCAGCGCCATTCTCTGCATCAGCCGTAGCTGAGTCTTCAATAGCCGTTTCCAGCATATCAACAATATCATCATTATTCGCGGCCTGGGCGTTTTTCAACGCCGTTATCCCGCTTTCAGATTCAGCTTTCAAGTTAACCCCTTTGGCAATTAACAACTCCACGATATCCTCATGGCCATAAAAAGCCGCGCTCATCAATGGCGTTATCCCAAGTTGATCTTGTGCATCGACATCAGCACCGCGGCCAATTAACATTCGCGCGATTTCAGTGTAGCCAAAATACGCTGCGTTATGCAGTGCAGTGGTTTTGTTGTTTGTGGTTACCAATGGATTGGCGCCACGAGCAAGTAATAACTTGGTAATTTCAGTTTGCCCGGAAAATGCGGCATTTATTAGGGCAGTAGTGCCATCATTGCCTTTGGCGTTAATATCAGCGCCTTGAGTAAACAATTCCCGGAAAATGTCCTCGTGGCCAATTAAAGCCGCACTCATCAAAGCCGTGTATCCGTTTGAGTCCACTGCATTCACATTCGCCCCTTCAATCAGTAAATATTTAACCACTTTTGTATTACCAAATGAAACGGCCCCCATTAGTGGCGTTTTCCCCTGCTTGTTTCTCGCATCAACGTCGGCTCCCGCCATTAATGCGGATTTCACACGGCTCAAATCACCTTCGCGGGAAGCGACAATGATGTCAAAATTTGGCTCCACAGCCGATGAAGTTACCGGGAAAAGCAGATAAAGCATGAATAGTAAATAAGCAATTCTCATATCAACGCCAAAAAAATCATTATCCTGTTTAGATACTGTCATATCGACAAGTACGATAAATAACTTGAAAAACACCACAAAAAAGAAAAACGGCACGTAATCGCTGTTTTCCGCCCTTTCTAGTTTGCCAGGCAGATTAATCAAAATGATTTTTCCCGATTTTTTATTCACATGCTTTCACAATACCGGCATTTGCCCGTAAAATACGCCTCCTGAATACACCTGATTAAAAACCATGAGGGTCTCACAACCTATGCCTTTACTGCCGACAAACATCAGCACCACAGTGAAAGCCGCATTAATAGAAGATATCGGCAATGGCGACCTCACTGCCCGTTTAATACCCGCTGAAAACACGGCCACTGCCAATGTTATTTGCCGGGACAATGCCGTTATTGCCGGTATTGCCTGGTTTGAGGAGACCTTCAAACAGATTGAACCTACAATTTCAATTGACTGGCAGATAAAAGACGGTGATCACATAAACGCAAACACGGTGTTGTGCGAGATTTCCGGCAATGCCCGTCAAATTCTCAGCGCCGAACGTACTGCGCTGAATTTTTTACAAACTTTATCCGCCACTGCGACTGAAACGGCAAAATATGTGGCTGCCATTGCACACACCCCGTGCAATATTCTTGACACACGCAAAACCATTCCCGGCTTACGTGATGCGCAAAAATACGCCGTATTATGCGGTGGCGGCAAAAACCACCGAAAAGGTTTGTACGATGGCATCTTGATTAAAGAAAACCATATAATGGCTGCGGGCTCTATCCTGCAAGCTGTACAGCAAGCGAAAAAACACCACAGCGACATTGCCGTGGAAGTCGAAGTTGAAAACCTGGATGAATTGGCGCAGGCCCTTGATGCCGGCGCTGACATCGTCTTGCTCGACAACATGAATAATCAGCAACTGCTGGCAGCGGTCAATAAAGTAAAACAACAACATTCATCGACCAAACTCGAAGCCTCCGGCGGCATTATGCTGGACTCAATTGCGGCCATAGCCGAAACCGGCGTGGACTTTATTTCCATCGGCAATTTAACCAAAAACATCAATGCCATTGACCTGTCAATGCGCTTTACATAACACAAGGAATGCACATGCGCACATCGCAATTACTCATCGCTACCGTCAAAGAATCACCTGCTGACGCTGAAGTCATCAGCCATAAACTCATGCTCCGTGCCGGCATGATTCGAAAGCTGGCCTCCGGCTTATACACCTGGTTACCTTTGGGGTTACGCGTATTACGCAAAGTTGAAAATATTGTACGCGAGGAAATGAATAAGGCCGGTTGCCAGGAAATATTAATGCCCGCTGTTCAACCTGCCGAATTGTGGCAGGAATCAGGCAGGTGGGAACAATACGGCTCGGAGCTTTTACGAATAAAAGACCGTCATGATCGTGACTTCTGCTTTGGTCCCACCCACGAAGAAATTGTCACCGATATGGTGCGCCGTGAAATTCGCAGTTACAAACAACTGCCTGTCACATTTTATCAAATTCAAACCAAATTTCGTGATGAAACCAGACCACGTTTTGGGGTGATGCGATCCCGTGAATTTATCATGAAAGATGCGTACTCCTTCCATACTGACAGTGTCTCGCTGAAAGAAACTTACCGGATAATACACCAATGTTATTGCAATATTTTTTCAAGACTGGGGCTGGATTTCAGGCCGGTTGATGCAGATACCGGCAGCATTGGCGGTGCAGTATCGCATGAATTTCACGTTTTGGCAGAATCAGGCGAAGACAATATTGCCTTCAGTTCTGACAGCGACTATGCCGCCAATATTGAGCTCGCCGAAGCACTCGCCCCAAGTGGTGAAAGGGCAACGGCAACCCAGTCGAAGCGCATTGTCGACACGCCAAATGCTCACAGCATTGAAGCAGTTTGTCATTTACTGAATACACAAGCAGATAAAACAGTGAAAACATTGCTTGTCAAAGGTACCTCTGACAGCGTTGTCGCGCTGGTTTTACGTGGCGACCATGAGCTCAATGAAGTTAAGGCTGAAAAACTGACGCAAGTTCAAGCACCACTTACCTTTGCCAGTGACGATGAAATTCAGGCTGCCGCCAATTGCAATGCCGGTTCCATCGGCCCCGTCGGGCTGAAGATTCCTGTTATTGTTGACCGCAGCGCTGCGCATTTGCATGATTTCATTTGCGGTGCCAATGAGAATGGCAAACATCTGCAAGGGGTAAACTGGGGTATTGACTTACCCGAGCCTGAAGTCGCTGATTTGCGAAACGTCGTTGAGGGAGACCCCAGCCCGGATGGTAAAGGCACGCTATCCATCAAACGTGGCATTGAAGTTGGCCATATTTTTCAATTGGGCGACAAATACAGCAAAGCCCTTAAGGCCACTGTTTTAAATGAAAACGGCAAATCCGTCGTCATGCATATGGGTTGCTATGGTATTGGTATTTCCCGCATTGTGGCAGCCACTATCGAGCAAAACAATGATGAAAAAGGCATTATCTGGCCCACTTCCATCGCACCTTTCAGTGTTGTTATTTGCCCAATGAACATGAATAAATCCCAACGCGTAAAAGAAGCCGCAGAAAAGGCCTATAAAGCATTAACCGGCGCTGGTATTGATGTATTGCTGGATGACAGGAACCAAAGAGCCGGTGCCATGTTTGCCGACATGGAACTTATTGGTATTCCACACCGCTTAACAATTGGTGAACGGGGGCTTGATAAAGCTGTCATCGAATACCTAAACCGTAAAACAGGTGAAAGTGCCGAGTTGTCTGTGGCGACACTGGTGAATGACCTGCGCAAGCAAATAACCCCTTACAAGACGTAAAGCGCAAATTAACAAATAGCGGAACACCCCTTTCTTGGCCAATGAAGAAGCGGGGGTGTTATTTGGGCTACTCGCCACTGAGCAATGAATTCAGTTTCCAGCCGCGCCGTTTGGTTTTCAAAAAGCACGCTGAATAATCAGAAGGACTACGCACAAATCGCCGGTTGACATAACCAGCATCCCCTTTCATGGTAACAACCTTTATCCAGTTTACGGCCTCATTGGCTTTATCCTGCGTACTTACCCAGTCTTGCACCTGTACCAGATCATAAGATAATGAGCGCAGGGTTTTGGATTTCACTGAAGGCTCTTTCTTTAAAGCCACGTTCTCGGAAATAACCGCCCCATGTGCAAAGATATCCATATCATCGGGAAAATGACTAAAAACATAAGGCGCACAAAACTCCACCCCCTTTTCCGAACGCACAAAGCCCCCACCCATGGTAAGAATTGGCTTCAGTGTTGACCACAATTCAGAGTCAACCGATTCCGGCTCCCATTTTTCAAGAAAACGTTTCATTCCGCGCTTTTCATTCAAGCCGTTGAAAACTCGCGGAGCAATCATGGTGACAAGGACTTCAGGCTCTTTATTCTCCACAGCCTCGATCATTCTGGCCCGAAACTCCACAAATTCCAAATCACGATTTGCTTCATCGGCTGGTAACAGCTGATAGGCGCCACCTGCCATGACAGGTAAAAAAACCAAATTAACAAAAATAACGAGTAAGGTTACATTGAGTTTCATATTCACTAGATCGGCAATTGCTTTGAGAACTAAAGTGAAATTAACAGTTAATCCTGATCGGGCAGTAACGAGTGACGCCAAAACTGATCTTCCGAATCAAACAAGCGCTGAGTCTCCATCGGCCCCCAGGTGCCGGATGGATAAGTGTGAATATAATCCCGCTCGGTGGCCCACACCCGCAATACCGGGTCAACAACTCGCCAGGCCCATTCAACTTCGTCATAACGCAGAAACAAAGTACGATCACCTTCGATAACATCCAGCAACAAGTCTTCATAAGCATCAAAAGAAGCCTCATGCTCCTGTCGAAAACTGGCGTCAAGACTGGTTGTCCGCGTTTTCATCTCCAGGCCAGGCTCTTTAATTTGCATCTCCATGCGTACACACTCATAAGGCTGAATGCCCATCAGCAACCAGTCCGGTTTTAATTTTTCAACCGGCGTGTTTCTGAATAAATGTTGTGGCGGTGCTTTAAAACGAATACTCACCGCCGATTGGGATTCGGCCATACGTTTTCCTGTGCGCACATAAAATGGCACACCCTTCCAGCGCCAGTTATCGATATAAAACTTTAGCGCCGCATAGGTTTCAGTGGTACTGTCACTCGGGATTCCCAATTCCTCTACATAAGATTTGACTTTTTCACCATTCACGATACCACTGGCATATTGCGCACGAAAAGCCTGGGCATGAACCGCAGTTTGGGGAATGGGACGAATGGATTTTAGTACTTTGACTTTTTCATCGCGTAAAGACTCTGCATCCATTGAGGCTGGCGGCTCCATTGCAACCAGCGTCAACAATTGCAACAAATGGCTCTGAATCATGTCGCGCAAAGCGCCTGCGGTATCATAATAATCACTTCGACCATTAATTCCCATGGTTTCCGAATGCGTTATTTGGACGTGATCAATGTAGTTCCGGTTCCACAGAGGCTCCATCAACACATTGGCAAAGCGAAAAACCAGAATATTTTGTACTGTACCCTTCCCGAGATAATGATCAATGCGATAAATTTGATGCTCATCCAGGCATCGATGCAAACGCTTTTGTAACATGTGCGCACTTTCAAGGTCATAACCAAACGGTTTTTCAATAATCACCCGACGCCAACCATGCTCCTCGCACGTTAATTTACCAGCCTTAAGGCGGTCGATAACCAAACCAAATTCAGCAGGGCGAAGCGCCATATAAAATGCCGCATTTGATGGGCAAGATTCATCATTGTCCAGTAAATTTCGAATTGCTGTATATGTTGTCTCGTCATTGACATCGCCTTTCACGTATCGTAATCGAGCGCAAAAGCGTTTAAACAGTTTTTCATCAAGACCACCACGTGCCTGCTCACTTATCATCGCCCTGACTTCGGAGAGCCATTTTTTCAAGCTCCAGTCCCGTCTTGAAATCGCCATAATAACCGTTCCTTCCGGTAAACGATTGGCTACATCAAGATGATAGAGTGCAGGCATCAGTTTTATGCGTGACAGGTTTCCCGTCGCACCAAAAATAACATAAGTACAGGGTTCGACAATTTGCTTGTTACTCATCATAAATTAATTACTTTTGATCGCCAGTGCGGCCCAGTCAGTATGAAAAAATTCACCGCGAGGCTTGTCTGTTCGCTCATAGGTATGTGCGCCGAAATAATCGCGTTGTGCTTGCAGTAAATTTGCAGGTAGGCGCTCCGAACGATAAGCATCATAAAATGCTAACGCTGATGAGATTGCCGGCACGGGTATCCCTGACATTGCGGCACCGGAAACCGTGTGTCGCCAACCTTGTTCTGCCGTTTTAATTGCATCGATAAAAAAATCATCCAACAGCAGATTTTTCAATCTTGCATCTTTTTCATAAGCTTGCTTGATATTCGACAAAAACCGGCTGCGAATAATGCAGCCACCACGCCACATCAACGCAATATCTCCGTAATGTAACTGCCATTTGTATTCTTCTGCTGCCTGAGTCATTAACATAAAACCTTGAGTATAGGAGATGATTTTTGATGCATATAACGCATCATGAATCGCCTGAATATAACTGGCTTTATTTTTGGTTATTTTCGTTACCGTTGAACCCAGTTTTTCTGACGCTTGCACCCGGGCTCCTTTCATTGAGGATAATGTACGAGCAAATACGGCCTCGCTAATCAGCGTTAATGGCACACCTAATTCCAGAGCATTGATACCTGTCCACATCCCCGTACCTTTTTGGCCAGCAGTATCCAGTATTTTATCAATAAGCCAGTCATCGCCTTCTTTCACTGTCAATATGTCCGCGGTAATTTCTATCAAATAGGAATTAAGCACACCGGCATTCCAGGTAGAAAATATTTCAGCCAGCTCTTCAACTGACATTCCCAGTCCATAACGCATTATTTGATAGGCTTCACATATCAACTGCATATCACCATACTCGATACCGTTATGCACCATTTTGACATAATGACCTGCACCGCCTTCACCAACCCATTGACAGCACACATCACCATCTACCTTGGCGGCAATACGCTGCAACAAATCCTTTACCAAGTACCATGCATCAATATTTCCGCCAGGCATCAGCGAAGGCCCAAAACGTGCGCCCTCCTCACCACCTGAAACACCAACCCCCAAAAACAAGACACCATGCGCCATACAAAACTGTGTGCGCCTTTGTGTGTCAGAATACAGCGAATTTCCACCATCAATAATCACATCACCTTTATCAAGATGAGGAATGAGCAAGGCAATAAAATCGTCGACAACTTTCCCGGCCTTCACCATGAGCATAATCTTGCGGGGAGACTGCAAGCTTTCAACAAAGGCTTCAATACTACGGGTTCCAATAACTGGTTTCGCACCAGCTACACCTGCCAGAAAGTCATCAACTTTTGACGTGGTCCGGTTATACACGGCTACTCTTATGCCGTTATCAGCCATATTCAAGACGAGGTTTTGTCCCATTACCGCCAAGCCAATCAGGCCAATATCCGCTTTATCCATGTCACTTTCCCTGGCTCAGTTTCATTCGTGCGTTCACATTGAATTTCGCTTTCGCAAGCATAATCAACACGACTTATGTTCATTATAGTTTAGACTTTTTTACTCATTCGCAATAAACTACACCTGTTATCACTTTTTCTGCTATTCACTTGGTATCCGACTAACGGCCGACATAAACGGCAAAGGGATCCTGATCAAGTGAACTGTCCTGGTGATGTCATCAAAACATCCTTAATAGAACTAGCAAATCTTATACCCGCAATTTTCCGGACATTAACAATAAAGAACAAATGACAGCGCAATCGACATGAAAAAAAACGCCTTAAACATCTTGTTTGCCAGCAGTGAGGTTTATCCCTTAATAAAAACCGGAGGACTGGCCGATGTCGCATCTGGGCTTCCTCGCGCCATTGCTGAACTTGGCCATGATATTCGCATCATTTTGCCTGCATACAAACAAATCATCGACGAACAAGAGTACAAGGAAGTTTGCCACCACAGTATTGATGGCTACAAAATTCGCCTGCTGTCAATGACATTAACGCATTCTCCGGTTCCCTTATGGCTGCTGGACATACCTGAACTGTATTATCGAAATGGCGGCCCCTATGGTGCCACTGACGGAAACGACTGGCCCGATAATGCCGAACGATTCTCAACCTTCTCAAAGGTGGTTAGCGAAATTGCCCTGAACAAATTATCGCTGGACTGGCAACCGGATGTTGTGCATTGCAACGATTGGCAAACCGGCCTTGTACCGGCGTATCTATCGCTGCACTCAAAACGACCCTCCACAATTTTCACCATACACAACCTGGCTTATCTCGGTCTCTTTCCACACGCAAAATTCACGGCACTGAACCTGCCAGAGCATTGGTGGGCCTGGAACATGCTTGAGTTTCATCACCATTTTAGTTTTATCAAAGGTGGCTTGGTGTTCGCTGATCAAATCAACACTGTCAGTCCAACCTATGCTGAACAAATCAAAACAGCCGAGTTTGGTTGCGGCATGGAAGGCTTGCTTAACTATCGCAGCCATTTATTGTCCGGCATTCTTAACGGCGTCGATTATCAGCAGTGGAACCCGGAACACGATCCATTGATTCCGCAAAACTATAATGCCGACAACTTCGAGAACAAGAAAGTCAACAAGCGCGCACTGCAAAAGCACTTTAAACTGCCTGAAAACGCCGATACCATGTTGATTGGCGTGGTTGGCAGAATGGTAGAGCAAAAGGGCTACGACCTGATACTTCACGCCCTTGAAGAAATGACCCGCTACCCCATTCAAATCGTTATGCTTGGCTCAGGGGATAGCCGACTGGAAAGTGCCCTGTTAACTGCCATGGACGCGCATCCTCAACAAATCAGTATTATCATAGGCTATGACGAAAACATTGCTCACCTGGTTGAAGCCGGTGCAGACATGTTCATGATGCCCTCGCGTTTTGAGCCCTGTGGCTTGAATCAATTTTACAGCCTCAAATACGGCACCATTCCGTTCGTTAACGACACCGGCGGACTGGCTGATTCGGTCATCAATGCCAGCCCGGAAAACATCCAAAATAACTCGGCAACCGGATTTAAAATGGCAAACAGCAGCCCTGAAAGCTTTATTGAGACCTTCAAATTCGCATTTAATACCTTTCAACACCCTGAATTGTGGCTACAAATCAGTAAAAATGGCATGGCGCAAGACTTTAGCTGGGCTAAATCAGCCGAAAAATACATCGCGCTTTACCACAAATCAATTAAAAGTCAATATCACATTCCCGCCAGTTTCTCGGTATAATATGCGGCCGTTTTATCTGGAAAGCGAGCTGTCGTACAATATTCAACCGGATATACAGCGACAAAAAGCCGACAGCGAAACCGCATGGATAAACAGCATACACAATAGACAACAGCGCAAGTAACAAAGTCAACTACTTGCGACCAGAACGGGGATCTACCCCAACGTTTTCAATATAAGATACAAAGAAGGCTATTATGAATACATCCAGCGACAAGGCGCTAAGAGCCCGCGTCAAGTTACTGGGTACATTGCTTGGCAATGTGCTTAACGAACAAGCAGGCAGCCACGTATATACCGCTGTGGAGTCATTACGAAAAGGCTATATCAGCCTTCGCAAAAAAGACAGCCCCGGCAAACGCAAACAACTTGCACATCTTATCGACCAACTCGATGCCGACACCCTCGCTGACGTTATTCGCGCATTTAGCATTTATTTTAGCCTGGTTAATATTGCCGAGGAGGCACACCAACACCAATTGCGTCGCAAAAAAATCATTAAAAACATTCCCGTTACCGGTAGTTTTGACGAAACTATCAGGCAATTTCGTGAAGACGGAATTTTAGCTGATGAAGTTCAAACACTGCTAAACGAGCTGGCCTACATTCCAGTGATTACAGCACATCCAACCGAATCCAAACGCCGCAGCATCATGGAAAACTTGCGGCGCATTTTTCGCAGCTCAGAGACGCTCAATGATGGCAACCTGAACAAATACGAAAAGGCCAAACTCACCAAAGAGCTGGAAAACCAAATTCAAGTGCTCTGGAAAACCGATGAAGTACGCAGCCACAAACCACATGTCAGTGACGAAATCAAGCTTGGCCTGCATTACGCGCAAGAAAGCCTGTTTAAAGCCGTGCCACAAGTCTACCGAGACCTGGAAACATCACTTTTGGAAAATTACGGTAGTGACGACGAAGGTAATCCTCTTGTTGTTGTACCGAGCTATCTGCGTTTCGGCTCATGGATCGGAGGGGACAGGGATGGCAACCCTTTTGTAAAACCGGAAACAACCCGCGTTGCCCTGTTTATGCAAGCCCAAGTAATACTCATTGAATATTTAAACCGCTTGAGGTTGCTTGGAAAAGAACTCACCCACTCCATCAACTTCTGCCAGCCAAGCAATGAAATGGCGGATGCGTTTGTCAGGGATCAGGCCATAGAAAGCGTGTTATTTGCTGATAAGCCGGAACAATTTATTACCGAACCTTATCGTCGCCGGATTTTTACTATTCGTCACCGCCTGGAATGCTTGCTGGTAAATATAAAAAACACGGTCGCCAAAAAAGACAAAGCGCCACTGGCGTTTGCCTATACATCCGAGTATGAATTTCTGGATGATTTAAAAATCATATCCCGCTCACTTTCAGGCCACGGCGACCAAGCCACGGCCGATGGTAAATTACGCGACTTGATCCGCCTGGTGGAAACTTTCGGTTTTTACTTGTTAAAGCTGGACATTCGCCAGGAATCCAATGTTCACAGTGACGCGGTCAACGAAGTCATTGCACAACTCCAGCCCGGCACCGATTATCATGCGCTCAATGAAAACGAACGCATCCAGACGCTGGAAAAACTGATTATTGATGACGCACTACCCGCAATTAATCTCAACGCCTTGTCAGAAGGGACACAAGAAACCATTGAGGTTTTTAGCGTAATGACCGAAATGCGCAAAAAACTCAGTGATAATTGCTTTGGCGCCTATGTAATTTCAATGACGCACGAAGCCAGCCATGTAATGGAAGTTATGTTTCTCGCTCGTCTTAACGGTCTTGCAGGAAAACGCAACGGTACACTTTATTGCGACATTGAAATATCACCATTGTTTGAAACCGTGGAAGACCTTGAGCATATCACCCCTGTCATGTCGAAACTGTTTGACAATCCGACTTACCGGGAATTACTCAAAATTTCAGGCGACACCCAAGAGATTATGTTGGGTTATTCCGACTCATGTAAAGACGGCGGCATACTCGCCTCGGTCTGGAACCTGTATGGTGCGCAAAAAGAAATTACCGCACTGGCGAACAATCACGGCATTGAGCTTCGCCTGTTCCACGGACGCGGCGGCACTGTTGGACGCGGCGGTGGACCAACACATGACGCCATCATGTCACAGCCGGCAGGCACTGTTCATGGGCAAATAAAATTTACCGAGCAAGGTGAGGTGTTATCGTTTAAATACAGCAATACCGAAACCGCTATTTACGAATTAACCATGGGTAGCACCGGCCTCATTAAAGCCACCCGCTGTATCATCGACCCACCGAAAGAAGACAGAAAAGACAATCTCGGCATCATGGATATTCTGGCCACAAGCGGTGAAAAAAGTTACCGCACCTTAACAGAAGATATTCCGGGCTTTTTAGATTATTTTTACGAAGCAACACCGTTAACCGAAATCGCACTTATGAACATCGGCTCACGCCCGTCACACCGCAAGAAAGGTGACCGCTCTAAAAGCTCGGTTCGCGCCATCGCCTGGGTCTTCGGTTGGGCACAATCACGCCACACATTGCCCGCCTGGTTTGGTATCGGCACAGCGTTGGAACAATGGCGAGACAACGACCCAACCAAGCTGGCAACGCTGCAAAAAATGTACATCGAATGGCCGTTTTTCCGGGCCTTGATCAGCAATACGCAAATGGCGCTATTCAAGGCCGAAATGAACATAGCCAAAGAGTACAGCACCTTGTGCGTAAACCCTGAAACCGGCAAAGAAATCTATCAAATTATCAGTGATGAATACAAGCGAACGGTAACGCAAATTTTGAATATTGCAAACGCAACCGAGTTACTGGAAGAAACGCCGGCGCTGTCATTATCACTCAAACGCAGAAATCCGTATCTGGATCCCCTATGTCATATTCAGGTCAAATTAATCAGGCATTATCGTGGCTTGGAAGAAAATAACCCTGACAAGGAAATGTGGCTAAAACCATTACTGCGAAGCATTAATGCTATCGCCACCGGCATGCGTAACACCGGCTAACGGCTAACCTGCGATTTTGGCTCGGCTTGGGTTTCCCCGGTTTCAGAATAACTACATATGCTTACTTGTTTCTGATAACAAAGGCAAACCCAGGCTGAAATCAAACCCCACCGAAATAAAAAAGGCGAGAACTACTCAACAGCCGCTTCAACAAAAGCAGCCAGCGCATCACGCACCTTATCGGTTTCGTTACCACACTCAATCACGCCAAACGCATTCACACTTGCCTCCGGCGCATCATACTCGAGCCATACCTTGCCCGACGCGTTTTGCCAGATTTTCGCCGTCATTGGCGTATCTTTGCGTAAACCGCGGTGACACTCTCCCAAGTTCCAACCATAGAAAGGATTGGAAAATATAATTGCTTTTCCCGATTGCGCAAACCCACCTGGTAATATTTTCTTTATTGATTTTTGCCCCCTGACCGGCACACCTGCTTTAGATAAGGCCTCAACAAAACGACTAGCCGTCAAGTTGAGATCATTTTTACTCTCTACTTGAATCGTCGCTGCAACCGACGTGATGGAAGCAAAAGAAAAAATACCAGAAAAGACGAGAACTACCCCTACCCGAGACACCATGGAAACCCCTCACGCTTAATTTTTTCCGAGATAACGCAGATTTTATGCAAGGAATGCACTAATCAAATGAGGTTTTGGCTTAACTCGTCACTTAATTTATAACTGTTATTGTGGTTTTTATTATAAATGTCAGTTCAGGCTCATTCAGTCTCAGGCAACCTGCACAGGAATTTGCGTACTTTGCCTGATTATAGTATTACATTCGTCCAAATATACAAGATCAGGTTTGTATAATGCAGCTTCCGCCTGCGGCATGGAAGCAAACGCACAAATAATAATGCGATCTCCTACATTCGCTTTGTGTGCGGCTGCGCCATTAACAGAAATAGTACCGGATCCCGCTTCAGCACGAATAGCATACGTGACAAAACGCTCGCCATTAGCCACATTATAAATATGGATTTGCTCATACTCCATGATGCCCGACGCCTTCAGTAAATTTTCATCAATTGCGCAGGAACCCTCGTACTCCAGTTCAACCTGAGTCACACAAGCTCGGTGAAGTTTGGCTTTTAACAGCGATATATTCATAAAGTAAATTCGTCACATTCAAAAGCGGCTGATTATGCCCAATTATGCGACATACTGCAAAGACTTATACCACCCAGTAAAACAAAGAAGCGAACAAAACCGACTGGCGGGCGGTATTATTTACGCCAAAGAGAATAAACAGTTATCAATTAAACGCGTGCTTCCCAGTTTTACCGCAACAAGCAAAACCATTTCTGGTTGCGGACTATCCAAGGGTTTCAAACTCAGCGGATCCCGAAAACTAAAATATTCGGGCGTAAACCCGTTGCCAAGCAATATTTCACTGGCTTTTATTTCAGTTTCAGCAATATTGCCCCCCCCCTTGATTGCCGCAATCATTTCTTTCATCAGCTGATAAACTTGCGCGGCCTTCTTGCGGTTTTCCGCACTTAAATACTGATTGCGCGAACTCATTGCCAGGCCATCGGCTTCACGTTTGGTTGGCAAGGCAACAATCTCGACAGGCATAAACAAATCAGCAACCATGCGGCGGATAACAGCAACCTGCTGAAAGTCTTTTTGACCAAAAACAGCCACATCCGGCTGAACAATATTAAACAGCTTGCTAACAACCGTGGAGACACCCAAAAAATGCCCTGGGCGGTGCTCACCACACAATATTTCAGATATCCCGGGCACATAAACCTCTGTCGTGGCCCGCTTAGCCTTCAAGTCAGTGTGTGGATACATGGTTTCGTTTGACGGCAAAAACAACAAATCAACACCAGCCTGCACCAACGCCTTGCGATCGGCCTCGAAGGTACGCGGATAGGCATCAAAGTCTTCACCTGCCCCAAATTGCGTGGGGTTAACATAAATGCTCACCACCACTTTGTCGGCCACCTCACGCGCCTTGTCGACCAGACTTAAATGCCCGGCATGCAAATTACCCATTGTCGGCACAAAGGCGATACGGAAATTCTGCCGCCTCCAAGGCTGCATCTCGTGTCTGACATCGTTAATGGTTTCTGCCAGCCTCATTAAAAACTATGCTCTATACCAGGAAATGTCCGGGATTTAACCGCTTTGACATAGGCTATTATTGCTTCAGAAACAGATGAACAACCGTTTAGGAAATTTTTTGAAAAGCGCGGACGCTTACCTTTGGTGATATTAATCATGTCGTAAAGCACCAAAACCTGGCCGTCACAGTCCACCCCCGCACCAATGCCAATTGTGGGTATCGTCAAGGCCAAACTAATTTCTTTCGCCAATTCAGCGGGCACACACTCCAAAACAATCAAGTCTGCCCCTGCCGCTTGCAAGGCCATTGCGTCTTTCATTATTTTTTCAGCATCAGCAGTATTTTTTCCCTGCACATGATATCCACTGGTTTTATGCACAGACTGGGGCAACAAGCCCAAGTGTCCACAAACAGGTATGCCGCGAGCAGCAAGCAATGAAACCGTTTCCAGCATGGCTTCGCCACCTTCAAGCTTTACCATGTTTGCCCCGCTACGCTTCATGACTTTTCCGGCATTTTTTAATGCCAATGACGGTGTTGAATAGCTCATGAAAGGCAAATCAACAATAATAAAGGCATCAGGTGCGCCACGCTTTACCGCACTGGCATGATATATCATTTCATCCAAGGTAACAGGCAATGTCGTTTCTTTTCCCTGCACAACCATCCCCAGTGAATCGCCTACCAATATTATCTCAACACCCGCGTCATTTAGCAGCGCCGCAAAGCTGGCATCATAGGCCGTTAAACACGTGAGTTTTTCACCGGCCTTTTTCATTTCAATCAGTTTGGCAATGGTATTCATGTTTTTCGTTTCTCTTTATATTCACTGCCTGCATTGGCGTTACAACGAAAGTTTTTTCAAACCACGATTTTCACATGACTTTAATGCTTTTCGCAAAGCGCCATAACCGGCTATATCCAGGTTTGGTGCTATTTCAAATAATGGCACCAAAACAAAGTCCCGCGATAGCATTTCCGCATGGGGAATTATTAAATCATTACTGCACAATTGTAGATCATCAAACAAGACAATATCCAGATCCAATGTGCGTGATGCCCATTGTTTTTCTGATCTCACCCGACCAAAAGAGTATTCTATTTCCTGCAAGACGCGGAGAAGTTGGTGCGGCGTCAATGCGGTTTCCAAACGGGCAACAGCATTGATGTACAACGGTTGGCTCTGGCTTGCAGAAGAAAAGCCGGGCACTTCCAACGGCTGACTTTCATACAATGAAGATAATAAAACTGCTTGTACTTTGGGGTGTTGTACTAATTGCGCGAAGGCTTGCCGAATTGTCTCTGCCACATTTCCAAGATTTCCTCCTGCACCGATATAAGCAATACTCATTCTTCTGGTTTGGATACAGATTCTGAAGAATTTGAGCCGGCAACAGGCCTTGATTTGGTTTTTGCTTTTCGACGTTTAAATTGCCGGCGCCCTCGTGTCAGCTTGTCGGTAATTTCTGAACGCCCTTGCTCATCCGCCTCGTAAAAACACGTCCACCATTGCGCCAGCTCATTTTCGGCATCTCCCACCTCGGCCCTGAGCAACAAAAAATCATAACCGGCCCTAAACCGCGGATGTGTCAACAAACGCACAGAACGCTTGGGTGCCCGCTTCAAAAACCGATCCTGAATATGCCATATATCCCGCATAGGTGTGTGGAAACGACGTGGAATACTGATACGCCGACTTTGCCCGGCCATAACAGCCTCTGCCGCTGCTGTCATGGTTTGGCTTTCACTCATACCCCGCTCCAGGTATTTTTTTCGCAAACAAACAACCGGCTGCCACAAAAAAACAGCAAAAATAAATGCTGGTGTTACCGGCTTGCCTTCGGCAACTCGGTTATCGGTGTTTTCCAGTGCGCGATTAATAAAATCCAGCGAAACCTTGTCATCGGCTTTTTTCAAACAAACTTCGGTTTGGGGAAAAAGATAATGAAACAACTCATACTGGCGCAGCAAAGCCAATGTTTTCACTGCGTGGCCGGACAAAAACAGTTTTAACACTTCTTCAAACAAACGGGCCGGTGGAACACCTTCAAGTAAATCGCCCAATTTAAACAAAGGTGCTTCAGTATTGGCATCAATTGAGAAATCGAGTTTCGCGGCAAAACGAATCGCCCTTAACATACGCACCGGGTCTTCACGATACCGGGACTCAGGATCGCCCAATATACGCAAGCGCCTGTCCTTAAGATCTGCCAAACCACCAACATGATCTTCAATTGAAAAGTCCTTGATATTATAATAAAGCGAATTGACACTAAAATCCCGGCGCCAGGCATCTTCTTCAAGGCTGCCGTAAACATTGTCACGCACAATCATGCCATCAACAATTTGCCCCTCATCCCCTTGATCACCCTTGTGCTGACCACGAAAGGTTGCAACTTCAATAATTTCAGGGCCAAAATGCACATGAGCCAAACGAAACCGTCGCCCAATCAATCGACAGTTCCGAAACAGCACACGCACTTCTTCAGGTGTGGCGCTGGTAGTCACATCAAAGTCTTTGGGTTTTTTTTCAAGCAACAAATCTCGAACACCACCTCCAACAAGATAGGCATCAAACCCTGCACCGCTTAAACGATAAAGCACTTTCAAGGCGTTAGAACTTATGTTTGCACGAGAGATATTATGATCAGGCCGAGGGTAAATACATTTACCGGCTGAATCTGTCGAGGTATTCTTGTGATTATTTTCAGTATTAGGCATTGGTTGAATTATACAATATCCAGTCAAAAAGGCCATATTTACCTAAAGCCCTGCGCACTGGGAAAAAGCGCAAAATAACTGGATAAATCCGAGCGCCAAAAATAAAAACACGCCGCTTGAATATCAAACAGCGTGCCTGACTGTAGGAATCAAAACTGATTTACACTAGTTTTAAAATACTTTTGGCGACCTTGTTTAAAGGCACGATGGAGTCCGCCGCACCTAGCTTTACAGCCTCTCCAGGCATACCCCAGACGACACTGCTATTTTCATCTTGCGCAATGGTCGGCGCACCGACATCCTGCATCTCTTTTAAACCCGCAGCACCGTCGTTCCCCATTCCGGTCAAAATCACCCCAATTGCATTATCACCGGCATTTTGCGCAGCAGATCGAAACAATACGTCCACCGATGGGCGATGACGGTTTACCGGCGGCCCATCACTTAACTGACAAATATACCGAGCACCACTGCGTACGACCATCAAATGATGACTGCCTGGTGCGATATACACATGCCCCGGTAAAATTTGTTGCCCATCCTCAGCCTCACAGACTTCCATTGCACAACAACCATTCATACGTTTGGCAAAAGGCCCGCTAAACTGCTCGGGGATATGTTGAGTGATAACAATACCAGGTGCATCGGCAGGAAAACCCATCAAAACATCTTTAATTGCTTCTGTTCCACCGGTTGAAGCCCCAATGGCAATTATTTTCTCGGTTGATGAAAAATGAATTTTTCTGGTGTTTTTTTCCAGCACGGCATCTGCGGTTAATCTACCAGGTACCGTTTTCTCAGTCGCAGCGCCACTTGCGATACGAACATCATTGGCGCGCACACGGGCCTGACTCGCCACTTTAACTTTCTCGATAATGTGCTGGGCGTACTCTTCCATGCCGTGGGCAACATCAAGTTTTGGCTTTGAAACAAAATCAACAGCACCGATTTCCAATGCCTGTAGCGTAATATCTGCTCCCTTTTCCGTTAACGAAGAAATCATCACCACTGGCATCGGACGCAAGCGCATTATGTTCGCCAAAAACGTAATACCATCCATCTTCGGCATTTCCACATCCAAAGTAATGACGTCCGGGTTAAGTTGCTTTATTTTCTCTCTGGCAGCGAGTGGATCAACAGCTGTACCAATTACTTCAATACCTGGATCAGAAGACAAAATCTCCGTAAGCACTTTTCTGACAAGCGCCGAATCATCCACTATTAATACTTTTACTTTAGCCATATTAAAATAACTCTATGTCACCTGCATCCGGTTTAACTTCCAATCCATCCATGTAGGATTTCTCACGTGTAACAATGGATTCTGTATGCAGTGAACGCAATTTCTTCATAAGAGCCTTTCCTGAAGAAGGAAAATAAATCACCTTCCGGGGACAAATGTCACCAACGTCCTCAGACACCACTGGAATACCTTCAATACGCAAATATTCACGCACAAATTGAATATTGCGTTCACCAACATCTGTCATATTCTGTAATATTTTTCCGCCACCAAAAATTTTGACCTCCAGGTTCTCCCTCCTACCGCCATTTTTAAGAATTTCATTAATCAAGTTTTCCATGGCAAAATTTCCATATCGGTTTGCTGAACCTAATGTACCATCATCGGTTGTCGCAGGAAGCATAAAATGATTCATGCCACCAACGCCAAGTTTTTTATCCCGAATACAGGCCGATATGCATGAGCCTAGCACGGTTGTAATGCTTTCACCTTTTATCGTCACATAAAACTCACCCGGTAATATTTTTGCACCATAGATGCCTCTTTCTTTATCCCAAAAACGACTGATTTTTTCAAATCCAGGCAACGTAATTGGCATAGGCTCTGTTGGCTTGGGATATGCCATAACTAATAACTCTTCTTGTAAATGGTGTTTCCAATCAGGCTAAATCTGTCACACACATTGTGCATGGATTCAGAATGGCCAAGAAACAGATTAGCAGAGGGTGACAACAGGTTTGCATAGCGATCAAACAAAACTGCCTGGGTTTCTTTATCAAAATAAATAACCACGTTCCGACAAAACATAAAATCAAACGGCCCTTTCATTGGCCATGCTCCCATCAAGTTAAGCTGACGAAATGTAATCAAACTTTGCAACCGAGAGTCTACTTTCACACTACCACTATTACCGCCTTTACCTTTTAAAAACCAAGTTGACTTTCTCGAAGCACTTAAGGCTGAAATTCGTTCAATATCGTAAATACCGCGTTCACCGTGAGCCAACACATTTGTATCCAGATCCGTGGCTAGAATGCGAATATCCCATCTTTCTATATCAGGAACAGACTCATACAAAGCGATGGCAATGGAGTAAGGCTCTTCCCCGGTAGAGCACCCCGCCGACCAAATACGAATTTTTTTTGAAGCTGCATTTTCAACCATCAATCGTGGCACAACTTCATTTTTCAAAAAATCAAAATGATGCTCTTCACGAAAAAAGGAAGTCAGGTTAGTGGTAATCGCATTGATAAACTGACCACGCTCCTCCGATGATTTATTCTTGCTAACCAAATCAAAATAATCAGAAAACTTTGATAAGCCAACCTGCCGTAATCTGCGGGACAAACGACCATACACCATGTTTTTCTTGCCATCAGAGAGCTTGATTCCGGTTTCTTCCTTTACAAACTTCCTGATTTTATCAAAATCAGCATCCGTAAAATCAAACTCTCTTTCGTGAATCATTTCTACCATTTGTCTTACCACCATCCCTGTTGTTCAGTATTGTTTTTGTCTTTATTTAGAACTCTTCCCACTCTGAGTCACCCGCTGACGGCTTGGTTGGTGCTGGTTTGGGTGCAGGTCTGGATGCTACGGGTGCCGGTGCCGGCGCTTTTTCTGGAGCCGATACTTGCATCACCGATGGGGTGATATCACCGCCTGCTACCGCTGCGCCTGATTCCACTTTAAAGAAATCCATGAGTTTTTGTAAACCTCTGGCCTGCTCATCCATTGATTCCGATGCAGCGGCAGCTTCTTCCACCAATGCGGCATTTTGTTGCGTTACCTCATCCATCTGGGTAATCGCTTTGTTGACTTGATCAATTCCTGAAGACTGCTCCTGACTGGCCGCCGCTATTTCGGCAATGATATCACTCACTTTTTTCACTGAACTGACAATCTCACCCAGGGTCTGACCCGATTGATCAACCAATCGACTGCCATCATCAACTTTCTCAACACTGTCTTGAATCAAGGTTTTAATTTCTTTTGCTGCCCCCGCAGATCGCTGTGCCAGGTTTCGTACCTCACCTGCAACCACAGCAAAACCACGCCCTTGCTCACCGGCTCTTGCTGCCTCTACCGCCGCATTTAATGCCAGCAAGTTGGTCTGGAAAGCGATTTCGTCAATAACACCGATAATATCTGCAATTTTTTTACTGCTACTATTGATTTCCGCCATGGCTTCAACTGCCTTTTGCACGACTTGACCACCTTCTTCGGCTTGATCTCTCGCGCCTGATGCCAACTGATTTGCCTGACGCGCATTGTCCGCATTTTGTCGCACTGTACTTGTGAGCTCTTCCATACTGGACGCCGTTTCTTCTAGTGAAGAGGCTTGTTCTTCCGTGCGTTGGCTCAAGTCAGTATTGCCTTGTGCAATTTCTCCAGCAGCTGAAACAATACTGCCAGAAGAAGACTGGATTTGACCTACCATACTGCGCAAATTATTAATGGTTTGATTTAAGGAGGTTTGCATTTCAAGGTATTCACCTTTAAATTCCCCGGTCATTTCTTCACACAGATCTCCTTCCGATAAGGCTGTGACAACGCGAATATTTTCACGAACCGGCCGAACCACCGCATCAATCAAACTATTGATACCCTCACCCAATCCCTTCAAAAAGCCGTCATATTTGTCCACATCGATTCTTTCACTCAAGTCGCCTGATGCAGCAGCAAGAATCAAGGATTCGATTTGTTTTTCGGCATCCTTTTGTTCGGTAATATCATTCCACTCAACCATATTACCCATCCAGTTTCCGTCGGGATCCAGTATCGCAGTTGCGTTCACTTCAAATTCTAACCCGGCAACTGAAATTTCGGCTTTTGCGGGCAACTTAGAAACATCCGACAACAACGAGCGCTGATGTGCAGGGTTCTTATGGAACTGATCAATATTTTGACCAACAAGATTATTTACATCAAAGCCGGGAAATACCTGTCTTAATTCCGACTGACGCTTCAACAGCATCTCTTGTACCGCCGGGTTAACATAGGTGATATTCAAATCAGCATCACATAACATCATGTTAGTTTGTGCACCGTGAATAGCAGATGTCAAACGTGCAACTTCCACTTCCTTGGCACGCTGCTCCGTTACATCATTCCACTCCAGGCAATTACCGATATATTCACCTGATTTATCCAGTATTGCCGTCACATTCAATGCAAACTTCAATGGACCAACGTCAATATCCGTTTGAAAAGGCAAATTGGCCGGTGTCGACATTAAGTTCCGCTGATGGCTCGGGTTACGATGAAAAACATCGATACAAGAACCTACGAGTTTTTCCGGGTCAAATCCAGGAAAAACCTTCATCAAATCTTCTTTGTTTTTTCTCAATAAATTTAGCGTTGCTTCGTTTGCGTAAGTCACCACAAAATCGCGATCGATCATCATCATGGCCGTCATGGCATTATCAATTGAACCTTGTAATCGCACCGCATTATCTTCAGCAATTCGCGCCTCTGTTACATCTGACCACTCCAGACTATTACCCACGTAGTTTCCGGCAGCATCAATAATCGCTGTAACATTCAAGGCAAATGTTAACGGGCCCACTTTTATATCTGTTTGATAAGGCAAGTTCGCCGGGTTATCCAGTAATTGACGCTGATGAGCCGGATTCTTGTGAAAAACATCGATATTCGAACCAATTAACTGACTCGCATCAAAGCCAGGAAAAATTGTGCGCAAGGTCTCTTGATGTTTGCTTAACAAATCAATCGTGGATTTATTTGCATAGGTCACATTAAAGTCGCGGTCAATCATCATTATTGCCGTCATTGCGCCGTCAACTGCCGCTTTCATTTGCTGATATTCTGTCATTTCTGCTTCACTTAACGCTGCCTGATTGCCTGCCATTTTAATGTCCTCTTTACTTTCTTTTGAACCACCATTACTGGTTTTCGTTGCTGTGTTGTTTGCCTGGCGCTGTGGCTTGTCCACAGCCTCTTCACCGGCCTTGATCATGATACCGGCTATATTTTCCAATGCCTCAGTCCATGCTGTTGAAACCTCTTGTGTCCACAAATCTCCAGCCAAGTTTGCCATTTCTTCCAACAAGGTTTCCGCCACCGCCTCATAATGCGCAGGCAAAGCACCATATTCCTTGTGTCGCTTGCCCAAGCTCGTTAATGCTTCCCTTAATTGTTCCGGCTTTCTCAACGACCCGGCTACCAAGGTTAATGCGGCCCAGAGTTTTTTATGCTGCTCTTCAATGGAGGTATTTTCAAACATGGGAACAACATCGGGAAATTTTTTAAACAAACTTTCATAAAAATTTCGCGTCAACGTTTCTCCCACCGGGGCCAATGCCTGAAACGAGCTTTCAAGCACATCAAGATTCAATTCGCTGGTATTTTTTTTTCCTGCATTTGCCATTTCTTCACCTGCTGCGTTATTGGCTTCGTCCATCCAGGCAAGCGGATCATAACCAATAGATGCGTTTCTCTTTTTTGTCATTGCCTGCTTCCCGTTAACCAGCCCACGCCAGATTTGCCAACATTCCTACAATTAAGTCCATGGTTTTTTCATTTATCATATAAACCTTCCTTACGCGGCTCTGTTTTTTAAAACAAGATCTCGAGCCAGAGACAAATAATCTTGCGCACCATAACTTGATTTTTTGTAATCAAATATGCTCACACCGTAGCTGGGGCTTTCTGCCAAGGCGACACTTTCTCTTATGGGTGTATTCAAAACCCTGTCAGGAAAATATTTAACCAACTTTTCCCGAACTTCCTTTGCCAATCGACGCCGTCGATAATATCGCGTCACAACAATCCACTTTTTTGTATGGCGTTTTAGCTTATCTTCTACGTGCTGAACAATACCCAACAACCGTGACAAACCTTGCATAGATAAATAATCGCTTGAAACTGGAATTAACAATTCATCTACTGCCAGCATGGCATTCATACCCAGCAAGCCCGCAGATGGCGGACAATCAATGAGTAAGAAATCATACTTGTCATCATCCAACGCCTTCGTTGCCTGCTCCAGCAAAAAACCCCGTTTAGTACCACCTGTCGCCAAGAACTCCAGCTCCCCCAGCTTTCCGCCAGCAGGAACCAAATCCAGGCCCTGGGCTTTTGCAACAATGTGATCGGTTAAAAGCTCATCCTTGAGCAATACTGAAGCAATCCCTTTTACCTCATTGCCATGAACCCCGAAACTGGTCGATAAATTCGCCTGGGGATCCATATCAATCATCAATACTTTTTTCCCACCCAAGGCCAGGGCGTGTGCGAGGTTCATTGAGGTTGTGGTTTTTCCCACACCGCCTTTCTGACTTATTACCGCAATTTTTCTCATGAAGACCTTAATTTCATTGTTCAGTAAAAATCATTTCACGACTCCGACATAGCCTGGAGTTGATCAGCGCTTAGTAATTTATCTATCTCTAATACAATCAACATTTTTTCCTCGATACTGGCGAGGCCTCTCACATATTCAATGCTGACGACACTACCAAAGTCAGGTGCCGGCTTTATATTTTCTTCTTCAATGTTATATACATCGGCTACTGCATCAACCACGATTCCCATAATGCGCTCTGAATCTTCACCAACAACTTTCAGAACAATGACCACTGTCGTTGGTCCATACGGTATTGTTTCTACCCCAAAGCGTTCCCGCAGATCCACCAAGGGTACAATTGTACCCCTCAAGTTTATTACGCCTTTGATGTATTTAGGCGTATTAGGAACCGGAGTTACATGCTCCCAGCCGCGAATTTCCTGAACACGAAGAATGTCAACGCCGTATTCTTCGTCAGCCATTAAAAACGTGAGATACTGATCTGCATCTCCATCAATTTCCAGGCCCAGATCAATTTCAGCTGATTGTGCTACTGCTTCATTCATTTCTTTTTTCTCCAAGCTTTACGCTGCACGCCCACGAGATTGACGTGAAAGCGTGATCAAACCGGCGATATCAAGGATTAGCGCTACGGTTCCGTCACCTAAAATTGTTGCTCCAGATATTCCCTCAACAGGGCGGAAATTAGTTTCCAGACTTTTTATGACAACCTGCTGCTGGCCCAGCAAATCATCCACATACAAACCCGCCTGACCACCATCACCTTCCACAATCACAATAAGACCGTCTTTTAAGTCGGTAGAATCTGGCGTCAATCCAAAGGCATCATACAAACGCACAATCGGTATATATTCGTCCCGCAGTTTGTACAACTCAGCCTGACCACCAATCGAACTTATTTGCTCCGGTTTGACTTGCAGGGATTCAATTATTGAAATTAGCGGAATAATATAGGTATCTTCACCAACCCGAATTAGCTGCCCATCAAGTATGGCCAACGTTAAAGGTAAACGAATGATAATCGTACTACCCTGACCCTTTTCGCTTTTCACTTCAATGGTGCCACCTAACTCCCGAATATTTCGCTTGACCACATCCATGCCAACACCGCGACCAGAAACATCGCTGACTACTGCGGCTGTTGAGAATCCGGGCGCAAAAATCAGATCAAATATTTGTTCATCAGTTAATGATTCATTTGCATTGACAATGCCTTTTTCCACAGCCTTGTCGAAGATAACCTGCTTATCAATACCTTTGCCATCATCTTTTATTTCAATAACAATACTGCCACCTTGATGAAATGCATTTAATTCCACCGTTCCTTCACGTGATTTTCCTTTTGCCTCCCGCTCATCAGGTGATTCAATTCCGTGATCAACCGAATTTCTCACCAGATGTACCAATGGGTCACCAATTTTTTCCATCACGGTTTTGTCCAGCTCGGTTTGCTCTCCAAGAAGTACGAGATTAATTTCTTTACCCAACTGATTCGACAAATCCCGCACCATTCTGGGGAACCGTTGAAATGCAAAGCTGATAGGCAACATACGAATCCGCATGACGCTTTCTTGTAATTCACGGGTATTTCTTTCTAACTGGGCGAGACCATCTTGTAGTTTTTCGATATTGGCTGAATTCACATTTTCGCCCAACTGACCCAACATGGACTGCGTAATAACAAGCTCACCAACCATGTTTATCAGGTCATCAACCTTGTCGATGCCAACCCGGATCGAGCTTTGCTCTTTGGATGTTATTTTTTTTGCCGCAGGTTTTGCCGCAGCTTTAGGTGAAATATTTTTCACAATAGACTCAGCTTCAGCGCCTTGGGCGTCTGAATTACCGGGTTCTACGTTTGCTTCTGACTCAACAACAGTTAATGGGACTGGTTCTTGCGAACTTTTTTCTTCACCTGCTTGTTCTTCACCAAGGCAAGTCAAGATTATATCCGCATCATCATCTACCCACTCAAATACCTCGTTCACTTGCTCTTTTGCGATATTGCCTTTTAAGGTTATCGTCCATGACAAGTACAAATTTTCCGGTTCAATTTCTGCAAACAAGGGAATGTTATCCGTACAGCAACTGGTTTCCATTTCACCAAGCAATGACAATTCATTAAACAACCTAACAGGATCATTCCCTGTTTTTAACAAGTAATCAGCGGGTTTAAACTCGATAACCCAACCTTCTATTTCAGGTTTTTCTTGCGCTGTCTCACCTTCTGCCTTGCCTCCTGAGGATGCGGTATCCGCAGCAGTATCACCATGCAAAATACGCTCAAGACCGGCTTTCACTTCATTAACAAATTCAGCATTATGCTCTGACTCATCCTGAACAGCCGTTAGCAATTCGCGCAAGCAGTCAACGGATTTAAGCAAATAATCAACAGAGTCCTCCGTTACCATACGCGTTCCATCACGCATTTCATCAAGCAAGGTTTCCATTAAATGCGTAAATTCCGCAACAACGGAAAAACCAAAGGTTGCACTACCACCCTTTATCGAGTGAGCAGCGCGAAAAACCGTATTGATTGTCTCTTCATCAGCAGCCCCAATATCCAGCCCCAACAATCCAGACTCCATAATATCCAGACCTTCAAAACTTTCCTCAAAGAACGTCTGATAAAATTGCGACATATCAACGGACATGTTTTTACCCCAGTACTTTTTTGATGGTTGCTAACAATTGATCAGGACTAAATGGCTTTACAATCCAACCTGTGGCACCTGCCTGTTTACCCTCCATTTTCTTCTCGGCACCCGATTCGGTGGTCAAGGTCAACATGGGAGTAAATTTATAGGCAGGTAGTTGGCGAAGCTCTTTAATAAGGGTAACACCATCCATATTGGGCATATTGATGTCGGTCAACACCAAATCAAACGTACCTGTTTGCGCTATTTTTAACGCCTCAACACCGTCACAGGCTTCCTGCACATCATGGCCTGCACCCTTTAGGGTAAAACCCACCATTTGTCTCATGGAGGCTGAATCATCCACTGCTAATATTTTTGCCATTTAATTTTCTCCTTTATAATGACGGCATCGACCCGCACTTTCATTTTCTTTATGTTGGGATAAATAATTTCCCACAAACCCCAGGTTAATATGAATTTCTTGCTGGCAAATTCAATTCCTTTACCAGCCCCAACAAATTTGCCGATGCATAAAACGCATCAGAAACCGCACACCATGTTACATTCTGGTCACGCCCCCTGGACTCAAGCATAAATGCAGTAAATAACTGTAAAATTGCCGAATCAACGCGCGTCACTTCGCCGGCATCAATTTCAACATCATGATTATTGGAAACAGCATTATGTAAATGCGTATAAAGTGCTTGTGCCGCACTTATATCAACCGTAGGCTCACAATTAATAACGGTTTTCATTACTTCACCATCACGTTCAGTACTGCTGTCTACATGATCACTCATCGCTCTGCCCTTAATTTCACTAGCATTTCCACTAAAACTGTTTTCCAGATTTCTTTTACGTGCATCATTTTAGGTTGTCAGCAGCAAATACCGACATCCACTGTTTTGTTCTAGTCTTATCGACACGTTAATTTTTTTCTTCACTTTTTTCTCTGCGTTTTTCCGGCTTTTTTACCCTCCTCACTTTCCGGACTTCGTATCTTCCGCACATCACCTGCCAAGCATTTGATTTAACGGCTCACAATCCCACAGCAAAACCCAGATGATCAGCTTTATACTTCGTGCTAAAATGCGCGAAATTTACAACGCTGACACATTTTGTCGCCCTTTAACTTGGAACAAAAACATGCATGCATTATTGGCAAACCCCAGAGGATTCTGCGCCGGTGTTGACCGCGCTATTGATATTGTTGAACGCGCACTTGAGCTATTTGGTGCACCAATTTATGTAAGGCACGAAGTCGTCCATAACAAATTTGTGGTAAACGACTTAAAACACAAAGGTGCTATTTTTATTGATAATATTTGCGATGTCCCCGATGATCACACGGTTATTTTTAGCGCACACGGTGTATCCCAGGCGGTACGCAAAGAAGCGGAAAACCGGGGCTTGCGCATATTTGACGCAACCTGCCCGCTGGTAACCAAAGTCCATATGGAAGTTATTCGCCACCAAAAATCCGGCAGAGAAACCATTTTAATCGGTCATGCCGGCCACCCCGAGGTAGAAGGCACAATGGGCCAATATGACCAGTCGCTTGCCAAGGGTGCTATTTATCTCGTGGAAAACGTTGAAGATGTGGCAAAACTGGAGGTTATTAACCCCCAGGCACTGGCCTTTGTTACCCAAACCACACTTTCCCTTGATGACACTTCGGATGTGATTGATGCTCTTCGGAAAAAATTTCCCAAAATTATAGGCCCGAAGAAAGATGATATTTGTTACGCCACCCAAAACAGGCAAGAAGCGGTAAAAAACCTGTCGGCCCAATGTGATCTGGTCTTGGTTGTGGGTTCGCCCAACAGCTCAAATTCCAATCGCTTGCGTGAAGTGGCGGATAAACTGGGCACACCTGCATACCTGATTGACAATGCAACGGAAATTGACAAAAGCTGGCTTGACGGGGTCCAAACCGTTGGTATTACTGCGGGTGCTTCAGCACCGGACATATTAATTCAGCAAGTAATTACCCGTTTAAAAGAATGGGGTGTCACTGAGGTGAATGAAAGTGCCGGTATCGAAGAACACATTGTTTTTCCACTGCCCAAAACACTTAAATAGCATTAATGGCTTTGTCGCCATTATCAGCGTTAATCCACCTTATTTTACCGAGAGTATTTTTACGTCAAATGTCACCACATGACCGGCAAACGGGTGGTTAAAGTCTATGGTTAACTGGTCATTTTCAATCTTCAAAATTGTACCTGGCAGCTCATCACCGGACGGTGTAACAAAGCCAACTATTTGCCCTTTTGCCAATACCGCATTGTCTGCAAATTCACTGCGTGGCATTTGATGTATATTTTCTTCATCACGAAAGCCATAACCCTGATCAGGATTGAGAACCAGTTGACCTTCATCACCCGCTTGCATACCCGATAAAAACGCCTCCAATGCCGGAAGCAATGAACCATCACCACTGACAAAACTCTGGGGATCCTCGGCAAACGTATCTTCTGCAACAAAACCGTTGCCTAAAGAAATACGAAAGTGCATCGTGACCCGACTGCCTGATGAAATTTTCTTTGCCGTTTCCATATTTGACATATCAGGTTCGGTACTCGGCATTAATTTTTACATAATCATAAGAAAAATCCGTTGTCCAGATTGTATGTGTGGCTTTTCCACGCCCCAAGTCCACGCAAATACAAATTTCGTCCTGATCCATTACGGCTTGCCCCTTTCTTTCAGAATAATGCTTTGCCCGAGAACCATTCTCAACGATTAGCACGTCATTGAGTTTTATTGTCAAATTGTCAATAGCCAGGTCGTCAATGCCTGCGCGGCCAACGGCAGCTAAAATCCGCCCCCAATTCGGATCTGAGGCAAAAAATGCGGTTTTAACCAATGGGGAATGTGCGATGGCATAAGCCACTTTTTCACATTCACCAACATCTTTTCCATTTTCAACTTTCACGCTGATAAATTTTGTCGCTCCCTCTCCGTCCCGAATAATACTTTGAGCAAGGTATTTTAATGTTTCTTCCAATGCCTGGTAGAATGTTTCCAGCAAGGCACTATCGCTATGCTGATCCAGTGATACGGCTTTTTTCCCCGTGGCAACCAACAAACAGGCATCATTTGTTGAAGTATCTCCGTCAACCGTAATCGCATTAAATGAAACGCTGTTCGCCTTGCTTAACAGGGATTGCAGCAAATCCTGCTCGACCTGTGCATCTGTCGCCACATAAGCCAGCATTGTCGCCATATCCGGGCGAATCATGCCTGAGCCTTTCGATATTCCGGTGATCGTGACAATTTCACCACCAAGCTCAATTTGCGTTGAATAACCTTTTGGCAAGGTATCCGTTGTCATAATTGCTGATGCAGCAACTAGCCAGTTATCTTCACGCAAATTATCAAATGCTGCTTGCAGGACTGCGGTAATTTTGTCGACCTCCAAGGATTCCCCAATCACGCCAGTAGAAAACGGCAAAACCTGTTCAACACGACAATGCGCAAGTGATGCAACCGCAGCACAACACGCCAGCGAAGCCTGCTTGCCGGCTTCGCCTGTACCTGCATTTGCATTGCCTGTATTCACCAAAAAGTAGGCTGGCGCCATAGAGGACAAGTGTTTTTTTGCAACAATAACAGGCGCGGCACAAAAACGGTTTTGGGTAAATACACTTGCAACCGTTGCACCTTCGCAAAGCTTAAAAAGCGTTACATCATTTCGATTGGCATATTTTATTCCTGCTTGTGCAACGCCGATGCTAACCCCCGACACCGGGTGTAAATTGGATAAGGGTTTTAAACCAACAGCCATGGAAAATCCTTCGCGTATTGTATGAATAATATTTCGGGAATTATAAAGGCTGAAAAGAAATAAATATATGATGTTTTTTTACTGTGCTAACAACATTGCCATATCAAATCATACAGGACAGGAAAAGGGCCTAAAAAGACTCGCCGAAGTGATCAATATACTCTCGCAACGTCATAAACAACATAATATTGTCATCCATGTTTTTATTGGAAAATTCAATACCCAGACGAAAAACAGCGTCAGAGATTTTTTCTGCCCATACAACTTCCGCATCAATCATGGTACTGAAGTCTTGGGATAAATAACCAATTTTGATTTTTTCACCGGCTGGTACGGAACGAGGTATGAGTAAACCCATTCCGGAAATGGAAACATCGTTTACCTGGTTAAATTCAATCAGCTCACCGGAAAACTCAATCTGAAACGTTCCAGGAATTTGATCATAATACAAATTTCTACGTTCATGATTTCTTTTTTCTGAATCCATCATCCTATTCCTGAGCACATCAAAATTTCAGTGCCTCAACAAAAAAACAAGTTTTTCTTTTATCGTCCCTTAAAAGAAAAGCTTTACCGGACTAAGCCTGTGTATTTTGAAAAAAAGCACAATAAACGCCTTGTGACGGTTTTCAAGCACAATGATTTTAAGAACATCTGGCAATACGCCATTTTTCCGACCAACTATCTTGTAGTATTAAACTTACATAATTTTCTAAACAACTGTTTTACATTGGTAAAATTTTCTGGCACAGCTAATGCAACAAACAAGATGTCTCATCTAAACCTCCCTTAGGTGATACATATTTTCTTTCATCCTCCCTTGAAAGGTACTGTTCATACAGTACCTTTTTTTTATTCCCGCTTTCATCATCAGGCAACAGCTGCAACCATAACTAATGCAAAAAAGAGTGCGACAAATAAACCACTGACACACCTGAAGCAATTAACATTATTTGCTTTAAACTCTCACTGACTTCCGTTTGCTTGTGCAAACCCGGTATCAGGTCAGCAACTGCAACATAAATAAAACTGGACGCGGCAATAGCCAACACATAAGGCAAATAAGCTTCGGCGGCGCTCAAACTGACATAGGCCAGCAATGCCCCCAAAACCGTCGTTAAACTACTTAATATATTAAACAAAAGTGCCTTGCCGCGGGAAAAACCACTTTGCAGTAAAATCGCAAAGTCCCCCACTTCTTGTGGAATTTCGTGCGCAGCCACCGCCAACGCAGTCACAATACCCAAGTGAATATCTGTTAAAAACGCGGCTGCGATTAGCACACCGTCCACAAAATTATGTACCGCGTCACCGATTAACACCAATGTTCCCGCTGGCGCACTGTTATGGGAATGTGGGTGCTCGTGGTGTTTTTCATGGCTGTGTGTGACGGTATTCGCTTTCTCATCAGCACCATTAACCGCCGAGGAAGGGACTTCCGAGCCATGAACCTCACACTCCAGGTGATGGCAATGACGCCAGATAACAAGCTTTTCCAGTATAAAAAAAGTGAGTAAACCAATTAAAACGGTAAAGGTAATATCGTGTGAGTCAACCACATAAGAGGATTCAAGCGCATGGGGCAACAAACCTAAAAATGCCGCACCAAGCAATGCACCGATTGCAAAACTCACCATATGCGGCAAGGCACGTATCCTTCCCGACTCAGGCAATAACAAAAAAACAGAGGCAGCCAGCACACTTAAAATGCCGCCAAATAAGCTAAAAATAATAATCCAGGTTAAAACTGACATGTGTATTTATTCTTTAAAAGGGATACGAGCGCAATTTTTTGCCTCGGATAATACGGTACTGGATTTATTTGTCCAGCCAAACCAAAGTGGCCATTCGACCACATACTTGATCGCGCCGATAAGAGTAAAAACGGGATCCATCACGAAAAGTACAATACTGACCGCCGGAAATCTCAGCCACTCCCAGGTTCTTCAGTCGCATTGCCGCCAACGCATAAATATTTGCCAACCATTTGTCTTCACTGCATTGTCGAAATGCCTTTAACGCATCAATATCTTGATTAACAAACAATTCCTTGACTTCACGACCCACCTCAAACGCCTTTGGGCCGATGGCGGGACCAAACCAGGCAATAATATCCGCGCCAGGCACTGAAAACATGTTGACCGTGTTTTCAATGATACCATTTAACAAACCTCGCCAGCCGGCATGTATTGCGGCAACCTGGGTGCCTTTTTTGTCACACAACAAAAGGGGCAAACAATCCGCCGTCATTACGACACACACTTTTCCCGGTTTTGAGCTAAAACTGGCATCCGCACGAACAGGCTCTGCGGCTTTTTCTCCTGCCATTGCGCCCCCCTGTTCATCGCCAATATCGACAACAGTCGCAGAATGCGTTTGCGTTAACCAAACAGGTTCAACCGTCAATCCTGCATTTTTGCGTAATAATGCCCGGTTTTTTTCCACCACTGATGGCATGTCATTTACATGTAAAGCGAGGTTGTTGGAAGAAAAAGCACCTTGACTTATTCCCCCTTTTCGCGTCGTGGAAAGCGCGTTGACATGGGCAGGCACTTGCCAGTCCGGGACGATAAACCGGGATACGTCCGTCATTGATTTAGGCTTTCATGGTCATTGAAATCGGCTTCCAGCGCCTGAATTAGATTTTGCATATCCGCCGGCAATTCAACTGCCCACTCCCTGTATTCATGACTAAGCGGATGCACAAACCCCAACAATCGCGCATGCAAGGCCTGGCGCCTAAACGCCCGGAGAACTTCCAAAAAATCCTCGCTGGCATGCGGGGGAATACGCAAGCGACCACCATACAGCGCATCACCGACGATAGGGTAGCGAATATGTGCCATATGCACGCGAATTTGATGCGTTCGGCCCGTTTCCAGCTTCACATTCACCAACGTATGAGCCCGATACCGTTTGCCAATACGGTAATGCGTTACCGCCTCTTTTGCGGTTTTACTGTGTGCTAATACCGCCATCCTGGTTCGATGCACGGGATGACGACCAATCGGTTCATCCACCTTACCCCCCCCCGTCATGACACCGGTGACAATCGCCTGGTACTCGCGGGTAAACGCCCTTTGCTGCAACAATTGGGTTAATGCATTATGTGCAGCCAATGTTTTGGCAACAACCAAAATACCCGAGGTATTTTTATCAATGCGATGAATCACGCCGGCGCGGGGAATATTTGCCAACTCAGGGGCATGATGCACAAGCGCATTTACCATGGTGCCGTCGAGATTGCCAGCCCCTGGGTGTACCACCAAACCCACCGGCTTATTCACCACTAGCAAGGCCTCATCTTCATGGACAATATCCAGCGCAATTGGCTGGGCTTGCCAGTTTTCTTGCGGTCTTGATTCAGTAAGTGCCTGTGCCAAACGCACTTCAACAAATTCACCACCACACACTTTTTCCTTGATTTTCGGTGGTTTTCCATCCATCAGCACATAGCCGGATTTGAGCCACTGTTGCAGGCGACTACGTGAGTAGTCAGACAGATAATGGGCCAGCACCTGGTCCACACGCTTTCCGACCATATCATCAGATACCGTAAAAGATACCCGTTCATCTTGATTGCTTGTCATGTGACAGATTTTATCTCGCTTCGTGAAAATCTGACGCGATAAGCGCCAATAATTTAGGGCGATATTCGCCAAGAAGGTTTATAATAGAGGGCTTATACCATTTTGAGCTTATTTTAACCATATGTATTCATTAAAATATCCACAAGCAGTGTTATCCTGGGCCATTGCGCTGTTTTTTCTACTCCAGCTTGGTGCATGCGCTAGCGTTGATGAAGACAGCTTCGAAAATGCCGATAAAACAGCCGCCGCACTGTATGACGAAGCCAAAGCCGCACTGGAACAGGAAGATTACGAAACAGCAATCCAAAAACTGGAGTCGCTGGAAGCCCGTTTTCCTTTTGGCAAATACGCGCAACAAGCTCAACTCGACATGGCTTACGCTTATTACAAATTCGAAGAGCCGGAATCCGCTGTTTCAGCGGCCAATCGCTTCATCAAATTATATCCGCGCCACCCACATGCCGATTATGCCTATTATTTAAAGGGCTTGGTTAAATTTAGCCAGGGACAAAGTATTTTTGACGGCTTGGCATCACAAGACCCGGCGCATCGCGATCCCGAAGCAGCCAACCGTTCTTTTCAATATTTCAGTGAGCTGATCTCCCGTTTTCCCAACAGCAAATATGCAAAAGATGCCGCCGAACGCATGGTTTACCTGAGAAACAACCTGGCTAAACACGAACTTTTTGCTGCGCAACACTATCTTAACCGGCGGGCATACCTTGCCGCCGCTAACCGGGCCAAATATATTATCGAAAATTTTCAAACCACGCCATCGACGCCCGATGCACTTTTATTGATGATTGATGCTTATAAAAAGCTCAAACTTACCGATCTTGCTGCGGACGCGCAACGGGTTTACGATCTGAACTTTTCAACAAAACATGACAAATAACGCGCTAACAAGAAGAAAAAAGCCCCAAAACGGGGCTTTTTATTGCTATAAACAAAAGCAATGCAGGTCAATAAACGTTGCATCAGGTTATCTCAGCATCCCCCAAGGCAACAGCGGTAACAAGGCAGACTCGGCGTTTATACATTACAAATAAGCGTTTTGAACCGAATTTTATCGCCACATGAGGGCTTTACAACAAGCGGCTAAATTGCGTCTTCATTCAGTTCACCTGTTCTGATACGAACAACTTTCTCGACACTGGTCACAAATATTTTACCATCACCAATTTTTCCAGTGCGTGATGCATCGACAATTGCATCCACACAACCATCTACACGCGCTGAGTCAATCACCACTTCAATTTTTATTTTCGGTAAAAAATCAACAACGTATTCTGCACCTCGATACAATTCCGTATGACCTTTTTGTCGACCAAAACCACGCACTTCTGTGGCTGTCATACCGGTAATACCGATTTCAGACAATGCTTCGCGCACATCGTCAAGTTTAAATGGCTTAATGATCGCTTCAACTTTTTTCATGTGTATTTCCTGTGCTTTTTAATACCTTAATCCAAGATTTTCTCAATATTTTAGCGTTACGAGAAGCTTATACCGCAACAATCAGAATCATGCTGATTCAACAAGCTGTTAGGCCCCAAAGATCAACCAGAGGGAAAACAATTAAACCAAAACAGATAACAGTGTAATCTTGGCACATTTTACCACAAATCCGAACCTGCTCACAGCCAGCTTGTAGCGCCGTTTACTTCACTCTCCTGTTTTGTCAACAAACCCGGATGTCAGCGGATAACGGCGATCTCGACCAAATGCCTTCGGGGTTATACGCACCCCCGGTGGTGCCTGCCTACGTTTGTATTCATTGATATCAACCATACGTGCGACGTTATAAACAACATCGGCATCATAGCCAAGGGAAATAATTTCGTTGATCGACATTTCTTTTTCAATATAGCAATCCAGAATCGCATCCAGTACTTCGTAGTCAGGCAAACTGTCCTGGTCGGTTTGATCATCACGCAATTCTGCCGATGGCGGGCGCTCAATAATTCGACGCGGAATCACGTCTTTATCCCGATTACAATAACGGCAAATATCATACACCAGTGTTTTCGGCAGGTCTTTTAATACATCAAAACCACCGGCCATATCGCCGTACAAAGTAGAATAGCCAACAGCCATTTCACTTTTATTGCCCGTAGTCAGTACCATTTTGCCTTTTTTATTCGATATGCCCATCAATACAATGCCGCGAATTCTGGCTTGAATATTTTCTTCGGTGGCATCCACTTCCCTGCCGGCAAATTCATCTGACAACATCGACAACACGGTTTTAAAAGCTGGCTCGATGGCAATCGAGCGATAATCCACACGGAGATTTGCCGCCAGTTTTTCCGCGTCCTGTAAGCTCATGTCTGAGGTATATCGGGTTGGTAGCATAATTGCTTCCACATTTTCAGCACCAAGCGCCTCCACCGCCACCACCAACGTCAGTGCCGAATCAATACCACCTGACAAACCAAGCACGACCCCGCTAAAACCATTTTTTCGCACATAATCTTTTACCCCTAACACCAAAGCATCAAAAATTGCCTGATAGGTTGCCGGCAGGTCTTGCATCGTTGCCAGCTTGGGCTCTACCGTTTTCACATCAACCCGTATTAATGATTGCTGCTCCTCAAAGGCTGCTAATCGACATACAGTTTCTCCCGCGGAATTCATCACAAACGAAGCCCCATCAAACACGAGCTCATCCTGACCACCCAGTAAATTCAAATACACAATTGGCACTCCGGCTTCCCGTACACGTTTTTGCACTTCGACTTCACGGGATTCCATTTTCCCCAAGTGAAAAGGCGATGCATTGATGTTTACAACCAACTTCGCCCCGTCTTTCACTGCGGCATTTATTGGTGCCTGCTCCCAAATATCTTCACATATCGTAATGCCGACGGGCACGCCCTTAACATCCACAACACAACTTTGACTTCCCGCTTGAAAATAGCGTTTTTCATCAAAAACACTGTAATTGGGTAATGCCCATTTATCATAAACGGCAAATATTTCACCATTTCTGATCAGGCAAGCGGCGTTATAAATTGCATTCCCGCTTTCCCGGGGCACCAGGCGTGGATAACCGACAATCACATCGAGATTGTGCACATGCGAACAAATTTGCTTTAAGGCAGCGTCAACCTGCAAATAAAGCCCTTTCCTGAAAAGCAGGTCTTCCGGTGGATAGCCTGTAATGGCCAATTCAGGAAAAACCAACAAATCAGCCTGATCAAGTTCAGCTCTGGCAATTGCGTCAACAATCTTGCCGGTATTTAAGGCTATATCGCCTACATGAAAATTTAACTGGGCCATACTGATTTTTAATTGACTACTCACGACACACTCATAACTTGATTTTATTTTCTGAAAAGTAAAATTTAGACTTGACTAATATAACGAAAAAAGCAACTGTTTGCAGCTTCGGTCATTACCGGGCCGGCTTAAGCGGAGGATAAAACATATCAAATATCGGCTGCTTTGACTTATAATACTTCCTAACAGAATTTGCTACAATCTTAACAACGGCAAGTTCCAGCAACTGTTTCGGGGCTTGCTTGACTTTGACTCAATACGAATTTACGGCGAAAAACAAATGAAAATAAGAATTTCTCTTGCGCTTTTATCCGGGTGCCTGGCATTTCAATCGGCTTATGCCGACATCCAATCACAAGATCCACGGGCCTTGGGCATGGGTGGTGCCACAACAGCTGCCGCTAACAGCGCGCAAGCCCATTTATATAACCCTTCCTTGCTGGTTAATGCCAAAAAAAATGAAGATTTTAATTTTGAAATATATGGCAGCGGGCGCGTCGCAGATCCCTTAAACCTCCAGGACACGCTGGCTGATTTTTCCAATCAACAATATATCAGCACGTTTACCACTTCCCTGGAGGCTTTCAATACCACATTGACAGATCCCGCGATTCCTATTACCGAAAAAATATCAACACTGCCCGCCCTCATTGACACATTGACCACCGCCGCGGAAAACTTGCAATTCGGCATCCAAAGTTTATCGGCCAAATCTCTCACCGCAAGTGCAAACGCAGGATTAATGACCAGCGTGCCAAACGGAAAAATCGGCTGGGCCGTTTATTTTAATGGCTGGGCCGATGCAGGGGCAAAATTCAACCTTGGTGCCGGGGACAACCAAACGATCACCGATTTTATTGCTTTGCCAGATCAGATACTTACAGACCTGGAAAACGGCAAAACCACCTCACCTGATGCGCTGCTCAACCCCGTTAACGAACTGGACTCCACTGTCACCCTCGATGGCGTTATTGTCCGGGAATTTGGTGTTGCCTTAGCCAGCCCTTATACTCTCAATAATTACACCTTTGATGTCGGTGTTACCCCAAAATATATGGCACTGCAAACATTTGGTTTCGAACAAACCTTGCAACAAACCGAAGGTGAATCAGGTCAACTGGACATAACCGACACGCAAAGCTACTCTGCTTTTAACCTTGATGTTGGCCTGTCCAAACAACTCAACGAATACTGGAAATCGGGGCTGATCATCAAAAACCTCGTCCCACAGCGCTTTAAAACCCCTTCAAAGTCCGGCAGCGAAATAAAAATCAATCCAGCCGTACGTGTTGGCACAAGCTATCGATACCGCTGGGCAACCGTTGCTGCTGACTTTGACTTAACCCAAAATATTGCGCCGGCCAGCGGGGTAGAGTCGCGATATTTTTCTGTTGGAACCGAGCTGGATCTTTGGCTAGCCAAACTCCGACTCGGCTACCGGGCGAACTTGGCAGCCGCTAACAACAATACAACATCGATTGGTTTAGGCCTCTACCTGCTGGGCCTGAATATAGATGCCGCTGCCGCTGTCGGTCAGGGACAAAGTGGCCCTAACGATGTAAATGCCGCTCTTCAAATCGGACTACAGTGGTAAAGGCTTCATCCTCGGATAACGAGACATCAGCCATAAAAAGGCCCCTACGCAAGGGGCCTTTTAGTTCTCCAAAAACACAACGCCGGCAAACACCAAACCCGCTACTTCTTCTGCGCAATCATCCTTACTACCGCACCATCACCACAGTGATACTTACCCTCATCCAGATGAACAACCGTTTCTTCAAGCACCAAGATTTCCGCATTTGCAAAATCACTTCTCAAGATTTCTTCTGAAAACAGCATTTCCAATACGGGTGGCCCACCACTTTTATATTGCAGCTGATCCAGATTAAAAGCCTCCATCAATATTTTGCCACCAGGCTTTAAAGCATCAATCATTTTCTGATGCATTGCCGCACGCATATCAACAGGAAAATGCACGTAAATTGAAACCACCGCATCAAATTTATTTTCTGGCCAATCCCATTCATTCATGTCAACACAAATTGCATTCACAGAAACTGTGTTTTTTTCCGCAAACGCCTTTATTTTTTTTATTGCAACCGGCGAATAATCCACACATGTTACCTCAAAACCTTGTTGCGCTAACCAAACACCGTTTCGGCCTTCTCCATCGCCAACAACAAGCACAGAGCCAGCAGCTGAAATTTCTCCAACTATTTCGGTTAGGTACACATTTGGTTTTTCACCATAAGCCAAACCATCTTCGCCATATCGTTCATCCCAAAATTCTTTCATAGTCCTCTCTCTGTATTCACATTAAAAAATTACGGCAATTGACTATCTCGGGTTTTGCTCCACCACAGGTTGAAGGTTTTATCCATCATAGCCTGCAAAAAACCAGAAAACTTATCACTCAAGCCTTTCTTTTGCTTTCGTTTAACTTTATACAGTTTCGACGCCTTAACCTTCTCCAGCAAATAGTCATCACTGGTTTTTAACTCATCAACCAAATTAAGCTCCACTGCGCGTGTGCCGAACCAGTATTCACCGGTTGAAACTTTTTGGATGTCAACCACAGGCCGCTCATTTGCAACAAAGTCTTTAAATAATATATGAATATCTTCAATATCCTCTTTAAATTTTGCCCGACCCTCATCCGTGTTTTCCCCAAAAATGGTCAGGGTTCGCTTGTATTCCCCTGCGGTAATTAGTTCATAGTCAATATCATGCTTTTTCAGTAAGCGGTTAAAATTCGGCATTTGTGCAACCACACCAATGGAGCCAATGATTGAAAATGGTGCAGCTATAATATGATTCGCCACACAAGCCATCATATACCCACCACTGGCCGCAACCTGATCAACCGACACGGTTAATTTAATTTCATGATCACGAATACGTTTTAACTGCGAGGCAGCAAGACCATAAGTCGTTACCATACCGCCGGGGCTTTGTAATTTAACAAAGACCTCATCTTGCTTACGTGCAACCATTAAAATAGCGGTTATTTCTTCTCGCAAATTGTCAACAGCCGAGGCTTTCATATCGCCTTCAAACTCCAATACAAAAATTCGGATTTCATCTCCGTCGGTTGATTTTTTTTCCGCTTTCTTTTTGGCTTTCTGCTCCTTTTCTGTTTTTTTCAATTCGTCCTTGCTTTGGATAACGGATTTCATTGACATGCTTGTCTCATCATATTCATCATTTAAAACAGTGATTTCAATATGTTCATCATGGTCCCTGGAGCGATGTGTTGTTACAATAATACCGATCACAACGGCTAACACACCAAAAACAATTGTCAGTGTTTTTGCAACAAACATCCCGTATTCAGTCAAGAATTCCACTTGGCACTCCTTTAAAAGCCTTCAATAAAATTGGGCTCATTTTATCGCTAATAACAAAAAAAATGAATTAATTTCACGCAGTATCTCAAACAAGCAAAACAGCCATAAGGTTTTGCCGCCTTTTAGATTTTATGAATTGTGGCTTTTCCATCAGGCAACTGCCCATATTGCGGCAAATCATCCGTGATTTCATACCATTGTGCTTTATAATCCACAAAAACATGGCAAGTCGGCTGGAGTTGCTCGGCACCCTCAAGGGCACTTATTGGCAAACCAATTAATTCGGCATTATCTTTGTACAAGCTAATTAAATTTGAGCCACACACTTTGCAAAAAGTTTTAATAACATTTGCCAAGCCATCATAAGACACAACCTCGCTCTCACCGCTTAACCAACTAAAATTGGATTTTTTTGCCACCGTACGAGTACGAAAGGCTGCTGCATGCCATTTTCGACACTCAGTGCAATGGCAATTGACCACCTCTCCAACATCACCTTTATACTCAAACTTTACTGCACCACACAAACATTCTCCTTGCAAATCAACCACGAATCACCTCCTGATCAGTCGATTTCATTTAGCGGAACCCCTCTGGCCGTGACTTTGTTCAGCAGCTCGTCCGCAAATTGATAGACCATTAAACCCAATAAAATAATTGCCGTACCAATTATAATTTGTGATGACATCACTTCTGCATTAAAAATATTACCAATAAACAATGCAGCCACGGGTGTCACCAAAGGCAATAGCCCTATTGTACTGGCTTTCACCTTTTTTAACGCATAGTAAAACAAAACAGCGCCTACCACCGAAGCAAACACACCTAAATACACAATCGAACTTATCACATAACTTGATGCCATCTGCGGGAGCTCCATACCCATTAATCCTCCTGCAAACGCAAACAACATAACCGTAATAATCAAGCCACCCGTATTGGCTGAAAATGCCGGCATGTCATGAGCAACACGCTTAAACCACACAGTACCAATAGAATGTATGACGGTTGCACCCAGCAAACTCAGCAAACCCATTGTCGCTGCTGCTTCAACATCAAAACTCTCATAAAAAATAAAAACAAGCCCAACTATACCAAGCAACATGCCCGTCAGCTTAAACGGCGTGAAACTTTTTTCGGCCAGAAAAAGACTTGCCGCTATCCCAGTAAAAATAGGCGTCAAGCCAAACATAACAGACACCAGACCGGAAGGCACAAACTGCGCCCCCCAATAAACCAGAAACATGGCACCAAACTGTGGCACACCCACGGCAATATAAACATGCCAGGATCTTTTATCTAACGGCAAAGCTTTTCGAAGCAGCGCAATCAGCAACAGACTAACCACCAACGCAATAGCCATACGGGCTGCAACACCAAACAAAAAGCCAACCTCTTCCCCACTCCATTTAATTGCCAATGGTGTTGTCGACCAGATAAAAATAATCCCTGCGAATGCAAAAGGCACCGACATATTTGCCTCCAAATAAAACGCTGAAAATTTTCAGACTAAAATAAAAAAGGCCACGGTTTATATTGAACCGTGGCCTTTTAGAATTCAGGTATTTTAAATAGCAACCTTACCTACACAATGAACTCCTCAAAAACACGATACAGGATGACACAAACCATCGCAGCCATTTTAAATTTCTCAGGCTGGCGATCGCTGGCATCGCAATATGTTTAATTTGCTTTTGAAGTTTCATGTCAATTAGTGTGGCAACCCGACACACAATAGTCAAGACAAATAAAAAGAAAAATTAATTCCCCAAAAAACTTTCCTGGTTAAAGGGAAGGCAAAACAGCAGATGCATATACAAACCAAACGGGATAACATCCGCACTCTATTCCGCACGCTCCCTGCCCAAACTCCCCTTGATTAGTATTTCCTTTTATACTTAACAAGTTGCACTGCCATAAAATCCGCTGATATTCAAACGAAGCTATTGTCAGATACCTTGCTTACCTCTATACTGTTGGCATTAATCTAGTTCGTTTTATATTTCGCAATCATTGAGGGAGAGATTCCATGAGTAAAATGATGAAAGAAGAATATACCCGCATCGCCGTTATGCTGGTTATTATGCTCACCATTTACACCGTATTGACCACGTTTGTTTTATCAAACGCAGCATAAAAAAAGCCCCGAATCCGGGGCTTTTTTTATGTTTATTCGAAAATCTGCTTATTTAACAATAGACTTACAATAGACCTCCAGCCAACAATCCAATTGCTGCGCCAACAACACCCCCCCACACAACCAGCCAACCCAGATGTGATCTGATTATTTCCTGGACAATTTCTTTTACAATCTCAGGGGTGAGTTCATCCAGGCGACGATCGATTATCGCCTGTATTTTATCCGACATATCCGCACTGAGTTTGCTTGAATCGATACTGTTAGCCACGCCGACTTGAAAATGTTCACTTTCCACCATTTCATTTAGCGTAAACTTGATTTTCTCAATAAATGCGTCTTTTAAGCCTTCAAGGGCAGATGCCCCACCCATCATTTCAAGCATCCCGCCAAAAGATGAGCTCATGATTGCCTCAACCAGGCGCTCAAATAACTTGTCATAATCAATCTGCTCTATTAACTGCCCTGGCTTTAACCATGTCGAAATTGCGGCTTCTTCATCGGCGATAAAACGCTTTAAGTTTTCTTCATTAAAAAACTGGCTCATAATCACCTTGCGGATAACCGCTTTAAATTCCTCAAAACGATTGGGGATCACGCCAGAACCGTACATAAAAGGCACTTTTTCAAACAACATGTGAATGGCAAGTGAATTTGTCACTGCACCTGACAATGCAAACAAACCAACGGTTAAAATTTCCTGCCCCATCACCGGCGAAATCAAGCCAAGTAACACCGTAACAGATGCTACCGTATTTGTTATTAACGACTTGTCACCTGCTTTATATCTATTTTTCAAACTATCTAACATCTATCCCATTCTCTCAATCCAATGACACTTTCAAGACACAAAAACTTCTCTGATAACAAATAAAAACGGGCAAAACCGAAACGATCTCACCCGTTGATCACATTTATGCAAACCGTTTTTCCAAACAGGGGTCTGCTACTTACTCGCTTAACTCAGCATCCAGTGTAAACATTAACTTGGCACAAGCTTCCTTCATTTTTTCATCTTTGTCCGCACCATCAAGCATGCCTGCACCATCATACTTGCAAGTCAAGGATGCCTCATCACCGGACTCACCCTTTACCACCAACCCCACACCGGGTTCGTATTCCGCATCTAAAGCACCACCCACATAATATGAGTAGGTGTTTTTACCACCCCAGTAGAGTGTATATGGGCTGGTCTCCATTTTTTTCAAGACACTCGCAATAGACCCTGGCTCTGGCTCTGGTTCAAGAGGTGTTGGCTTAATATCCGCTTCCGGTTCCTCTGCCTCTGTCATTGCAATCGCTGGTACGGCAGGAGCCGATGTGTCTGGCGCCGGCGCAATAACAGCTGCTGCCTCGGCATCAGTTGGCGAAGTGGTCTGCGTTGCACAGCCGGATAAAACAGCAACAGACACCAGTGTTAAACAAGCAAGTAATTGAATAAATTGATTTTTCATAGCAACCTCCCTTAAGCGCATGAATAAAATTTACACCACCGCCTCACGTAGTATTGTTATTGTTAGTAAGTAGTCACCTACACGCATTACTGGCAGTGCGATAAACAACCTTACACAGCATACAAAATGCTTTCAAGGAAAATGTATAAGCGAATACGCTATAAAATAAATGGTGTTATGCAGTAAAACGGGGAGCATTGCAATCAAGGGAAAATAAGAAAAAAACAGAAATACACTTAATCGAATTTGATCACTTTTTTAAGCGGCGACAAGTTAATTTCCTCAAATAATGTGCCGTGCCTGGCAGACAACACCAGCTTGACCGTCTCGGCAATATCCTCTGGCAATAGATAATTGTCCACATCTTCACCCGGCTGAAAATTCAACTGGTCAAAAAATGCTGTTTTTACCATTCCGGGGTTAATTATATTAACCCTCACCCCGCTTTTTGCACACTCCTCTCTTAATGCCTGGGAAAAACCACGCAGGGCAAATTTACTGGCACAATACATGGCACCGTTTTTTCCACCAGCAAGTGCGGCTTCAGAGCCAATAAACAAAACATCGCTATACGCTCGTTGTTTAAGGCGCGGCAACAACAAGCGCACCAATAATGCATGCGCAGTGAAATTAACATGCATTATATTTTGCATTTGCGCAAAAGAAAATTGTTCAATTGCCCCAAAGCGGCCAGTACCTGCGGCACATATCACGCCATCTATTTGGGGTTCTTTTTTTATAATTCGCTTAAACATCTCCTCAAGCTGATTGACTTGCTCAAAATCGACACGCTTCGGATAAAAATTTTCACTGCCATCGATAAGCGAAACATGGCGACCCAAGGCAATCACCCGCGCATTGTTTTCCAGCAACATGGCAGCAATGGCAGCTCCAATACCGGAACTTGCACCAGTGAGAAAATAGGTTCGTCCACTATACATGCTGAAAAACGTTGTTGTTCAACAACAAACAAAAACACGCCGATTCGATTAGGTCTGGTAACATGGAAAAATTTGCTCGTCAGTCCAGTATTGTAAAAGCAGGTCATAACAGTATTGCGTCATTTCTCGCGCTTTTTGCTTTTCATAAGACACCATATCATCATTTTCAGCAAGACTGCCAGCAAACAAGCGCTCTTTCGGGTAAAGCTTAATCATATTTCGAAAAAAAACTTCTGGCATACGAAAAGTCCCCAAGCTAACAGAGTGGACAAGTGAATTATCAAGCGAGCGCGCCACCGCCTTGAACAAACCTGCGTAGTTTTCCTGATAAGCGGAATGATAAATCAACGGATCGAACCTTAAGCCAATACTCCAACCTTTAGCTTGCAATTTTTTCATGGCCTCGATACGCCTTTTTAATGGCGGGGTTTTTTCTTCAAGATGCGCCACAATATTGTCTGGCGACAAGCTAAAAGCAACTACGCAATTATCAATTGCTGGCCGTTGAAGTAAACCGCGAATTTGCGTGCTTTTGGTTCTTAGCTCCAGCGTTGCCTCAGGTAGGGTCTCAAACACGGGCAAGATGAAATCAACAAAATGGCTGACAGGTTCCAGCGCCAGGCTGTCACAATCGTAGCCAGAATAAAAAAAGCTGGATTTATCTGGGTGCTCATGAGTGGTTTTGATAATGTCCTCGGCAAACGACTCATAATTTACAAATAACACATAATGCGCAGATCGATACATACCCTGCAAAAAGCAATATCGACAATCGTAAATGCAATTTAGCATATGCGAAAAATAATAGTTTTTATCTCCCCCAATACCGTACTCATCGGGTGAAGGCAACACAAATTGTTTTTTCTTGTTCGCAAGAATTAGTGCAGCGTTTTGTTTTTGAACACGAAAGTTTTGTGCTTTTCGATTAAATAGCTCGCCATAATGATGACAAACAATCACCTCAGCCTTTTTAAAGCGGCTTAAAATTGCTTTTGCTCTCGGATGATCAACAACATCTTCTTCTATGTAAATCGTATTAATCATTAAAATCGATATCCGAAACACTCAGTTTCGCATTGATAAACCCGACAACCTGTTTCGCAGATTGCAGTCCTTCGATCGCAGCAAATCCGGCACCATCATCCAGGGCCAACCATTGATTCAAAATACGACCTAAGTGTTTTTTTTGATATTCACTGAAGCGCCAAGTTGTTATGCACTGTTCATACAATGAAGATTCGCCATAATTTTCGTCAAACAATTTAATATTTTTTTGCAAAGCTTCGATCACACTGTTTATTTGTGATATTTTATTTTCAATTAACATGGTCACCTGTTTTTTATTAATCTCCTCTAGCGGATTTTTCTCATTATCCGACACTATTTTTAATAATTGAATCAACTCAACAGAGGAATAACGCAATGCAGTCGACATAAACGCTGAGGCTTCCATATCAAAAGCAATATTTTCAACATAGTGATTCTTCGGATTTTCCACTGTAACAACCGCACAATTCAAGTCACCAAACAATTGAGGCAAGCGCACTGGATACCAATTGTTTGCCGACTTATCTTCGATAACTTTATTTACATTAATCAATGCACCCAGTTCCGCAGATTTCGTTCCCGCAACCCCAAGATTCAACCAGGCAGCGTAATCAGGCTCATGATATCTTGCATAAGCATAAGACATCGCCGAAGCAGTTAACAATTTACCTATACCCGTAACAACAACCACCAGTTCTTCATTCAGAAAAACAGGAAATGCGGCCTCTCGATCTGATCGCAAGCTGTATCGCTCAATAATCGGCTTTGCCTCACAATGCAAAGCACAAACAATAAATATCATGATTCAATCAACACCCTGTGCCTCAAGATGACGGAGAATATTCTCATATTTTCTCACTGTCTCTGTTTTATTTCTTTTTACCGCACCCTTCAAAAACACCTGGATTTTTTTTTGCAATATTTTTTGTGTCGCGTTTTTGTCATTTTCAAGCAGATGATTTTTACCCAGAATATCCAGCAAAGCATCAATACGAAAACGATCCATTCCCCAGTGTTTTGCTGACAATTGACCATCATGGCCACCGTATTTAATCAAACATTCCGTTTCAACGTAGGCCACCGGATAACGTGAACATATTTTTAACCACATGTCATAATCTTCGCAGGCGGGCAGGTCCTCCCGAAACAAGCCAACCTCGTCAAATAAGGATTTGTGTATCAGAACGCTTGAAGGTGAAATAGCACAAAGTGGCAAACATTTTTGATAAATCCAGCCACCACTTTTTTGGTGTTTTTTCATTTGATTGACGCGGACGCCGTTACGAATCCAGCGTTCCTCGGTATGGCAAAGTTTTATATCCGGATTATCACGCAACAACGCCATTTGCCGTTCCAGCTTGTGAGTCATCCACTGATCATCATCATCCAGAAAAGCCAACCAAGGATTGCTTGCCTGTAAAATAGCAAGATTTCGCGCAGCACTGACCCCACGGTTTTGCTGACGAAAAAGCCTGACTGACGGGTAGTGCTTCGCGATTAAATTCCCTGTATCATCATTGGAGCCATCATCAACAACAATAATTTCATCCGCAGCAAGGGTTTGAGACAAGACGGAGTCAAGCGCTCGCGGCAACATATTTGCGCGGTTAAATGTTGGAATTATAACAGTTATTTTATACATTCATTATTATTGGCGATAAAATCGAAAAAACTGGCAGAACTTGTGCAAACCTGCTTTACAGGCATGAACTTTTGGTATTTTACAGCATCTACGAACAAAATATAGGCTAAACAGAGACAACAAAAATGACCCCATGTTATGTAAGCGGAAAAGGCATGCACGCCACTGAAGTTACCTGGGCATTCAAAACCACAGTGATTTCAACGCTGGAAGAAACCAAGCTCGGTTATGACACCCGCTTTGCCTATTACCGCAAGCAGTTTCCAGATATGCAAACCGAGCAGCTCGCCCGCATGATTTGCGACCCCGTTGAATACTACGACCTTGACTGGGATGAATACCGCGCCTTGCATAAACGCGCCATGTCAAAAGAGGAAATGGTCACACGATTTATGCTTGAACGTGATACTCGCTTTCAGGATCAAGCACACACCGCCATTTATTGTTTTGATGAAGCCGGGTTTGGCTCGGGTATTAATGTCATGCGCTTTCTCACCAGGAACATCCCCGTTTTTGGCTTCATGAATGAGGAAAACGCACACAAGTCCCTTAATATTTCCAATGTACTGCAATTAAAGGCGCAATTCCCGGATTTAATTCACTTAACCGAATATCGAACACTGGACGATATAAAAAAGCATGTTATCCAGTGGTTAACCGAGATAAGAGACAACCCGACTAAAAGCAAACTGAGTTTGCTAACAGATTAATAAAAAGCCATTCGACTATCGAACGGCTTTTTTATTATTTTCAATAACAAACCATTAAATTAAATCAATGCCTCTAGTAAAATATATGTCACATTACCGCTTGGAGTCGTGAACCTGATTTCAATCACACCGGATTCAATCTCTGTCAAGTCCGTATCTTTTATTCGAAGATCAAACGTCCCCACACCATCACCATCAAGTCTCGACATCACTTCCGTCGGAACCGAACCAATAATCTGGCCAACTGAACTGCTGACGGAAATCACTGTGCCGGCGGGCATCACTTGCCCTGCACTATCTGAATAATAAATTGTTAACCTGGTAATTTCGCTATCCGCTTCCACTACGGCACGTGGTGCGTTTACGGATATGCTAGGTATGGTACTCAGGTAAACCAGATCTGCATCCTTGTTTTCAACAGCGTATCTGGCAAAAGAGCTCGCCATAACAATCACGCCTGAAGTGGATATTTGCACGGTCTTATCATCTGCACAGGCGTTTGAAGCCGGATCGCACAGCAAGCCGTTAAACTTGCCATCACCTGCCACATCATATTCACCGTTGGCATTTGAATCAACAAAGAACTCGTCTGCATCGCGCAGGCCATTTTCATTCGCATCAAGAAAACTCTCACCCAGATCAACAAAACCCGGCCCATCAAAAGAAGAATTTCCGTTTAAGTCAGTAAACGTGTCATCACCGTCAAACACCTTGTTTCCATTCAAATCAGCAAACGGTTCGCCGTCAACCAAATTGTAGATGCCATTACCGTCCACATAGGGAAAACTTTCGCTGCCAATAGTCGTTGCTAAAATACTCGCACGATGATCTACTGGTTTAGGGTTCTGAGCAACCCACCTGACTGAACATGCACTATCAACTGTTTCACACGAAGGCTCAATAACACCGCCCTCAGCGACAAAATATATCGTGGTACCGTCTACCACGTAATTATTGAAGTGGTCGGCAAGTCGAACGGTCACTTCCACTTCTTCACCATCACGGTTCCATGCTTCTGGCGCAAGATTGGAAAGCGAAAGCGACATACTGTCGCTATCCGGCAGGCCAACACCAACCGCCAAGGTACTGGATACCGATGTCACAACCGATGTTGCATCACCCTCGCCGACTGCGGCGGATGCAGAAACAACAACACTGGTCGGCACCGTACCCGCTTGTACAACGGTACTGACAATACCATCCACATCTGTTTCGGCAGACAATGGCTCAAGCGAAACTCCTCCAACTTCATTGCTAATTGAAAAATTAACCGTTTTACCAACAAATGGTAAACCGTCAGCCCCCGTTAATTGAAAGGTCACTGTCGACAATTCAGACCAACCTGCACCACCGGTTGATTTCAGTGTGATTTGCTGAGGATCAGCAGAAACAAACACCATCGCCCCATCATTTGACTGCGACTGAATTATCTGAACCGGGGGTGGCTCTGGTGCTGTTGGTGGTGCACCACCAACCTCAAATCCAAACGACACACTCAAATCTGCACCGTCGACATCCACCGTCGCAATAATTTCTCCTGCACCGGGCATCACCCCTGAAGCAAATGACACAATAGCCCGACCGGCTGCATTTGTTAATCCCGTTTGTGCAGCCAACATACCCATATCAGTGGAAAAACGAACCACCTGACCTTCAATGGGCTCATCAGTCGGCGATTTTAGTGTCGCCACAACCGATACTGTTGTTTCCTGAGCCAGGTTTCGTACTAATGCATCATTGGCGTCCGTTATTTTTAAATACAAGGTAGTGCCATTCTCGGCTTTTTTACTTACCCCCTCTTCAGCGACATTGTCCACATTTTCACTGCACGCCGAGGCAACCACCAATAGCAATAAGCTCAACATGACAGCAACAAATCGATTATTCACCCCGACTTCAAACAGCGACTGACGCAAATAAAACGCCTTATTTTTATTATTACCCATACTTACTCCTGACCGCATTCCTGACTGACACAGTCTTTTCGATTAATTTTCACCCAATAAAATCCCAATAAAGCAAACTCGTATCGCCTTGCTCACAAAACAGCCGCTTTTAGCAAAATACCTGCAATAAGCCTTGTCGATAGTATCGAATTAACGCAAGCAAACGCAACTTGCAAACAGCCTCACCCCAGGCAAAGCTTCTGCGCAAAAGAGGATTTTCCGCTATACTCGCCAAGGTCTAACAAGCAATTGAAAATAGCAGTTATCAGCATGGAAATCATTCGCGGGCTACACAATTTACGCCAAGAACACAGGGGAAATGTCGTTACTATCGGTAATTTTGATGGCGTCCACCTCGGACATCAGGCCATTATCAAGCAGCTCAATGCACAAGCCGCTGAACATAACGTGCCTTCAACCGTTATGACGTTTCACCCGAATCCGCAAGAATTTTTTGCCCCTGAGTCCGCCCCCCCCAAACTCACCCAGTTTCGCGATAAAATGCATCTGCTCGCAGAATACGGCATTAATCGCATCGTCTGTCTGCCTTTCAACCAAAAACTCGCCGCTTTAGATGCCAATGAATTCATACAACAGATTTTACTCGATGGCCTGCATGCGCGTTACCTGGTCATTGGCGACGATTTTCGTTTTGGAAAAAACCGGGCCGGCGACTTTGAGCTACTCAAGACGGAAGGCGAAAAGAACGGGTTTTCTGTCGAAAACACACCGACCTTTTGCATTGATAACGAACGTGTCAGCAGCACCCGTATTCGCAAGGCGCTTGCAAAAGGGGATGTCACCAAAACCCGAGAATTACTCGGTCGCACCTTCCATGTCAGCGGTATTGTGGCCCACGGCGACAAACGCGGCCGCACGATTGGCTTTCCCACAGCGAATATTCGCTTAAAGCAACAAATTGCTCCCACAAACGGGGTATATGCGGTTAAAATAACCGGCCTTGATTCAAGTGCAAAGCCGATAGCCCGCAATGGCGTTGCCAACATAGGCGTAAGACCCACCATTGATGGCAGCAAATATCTGTTGGAAACACATATTTTCGACTTTGATCAAGATATATACAACCAACGACTAAATATACACTTTGAGCATTTTATTCGCGCTGAGCAACGCTTTGACGGGGTCGATGCTCTTATCATGCAAATTAAACAGGATGCAGATACCGCAAGACAACTGCTAGGCTGCTAAATACGCGCCGAATAAACGCAATCCAAAGACTTTATCAAAAAGATAACAGAAAATGACTGACGCAAAAAACTACAAAGACACGCTAAACCTGCCAAAAACCGGCTTCCCTATGAAAGCCAACCTGGCAAATCGCGAACCTGAGATGCTGAAACGCTGGGCCAAAGCCGACATCTACCAAAAGCAGCGCGATTTAGCCAAGGGCAGAAACAAGTTTATTTTGCATGATGGCCCACCTTACGCGAATGGCGACATTCATCTTGGTCATGCGGTGAATAAAATTTTGAAAGACATCATCATTAAATCAAAAATGCTCAGTGGTTTTGATGCCCCATATATTCCTGGTTGGGATTGCCACGGCCTGCCAATTGAACTTCAAGTCGAAAAGAAAGTCGGTAAACCCGGGCAAAAAGTATCAGCGCAGGAATTTAGAAAAGCTTGCCGAAAGTATGCCTACAAACAAGTCGACAACCAGCGTAAAGATTTTAAGCGTCTCGGTATTTTTGCCGATTGGGAAAATCCGTATTTAACGATGGATTATAAATTCGAAGCGAATACCGTTCGCGGCCTTTCAAAAATATTTGAAAACGGCCACATCCACAAAGGCTCAAAGCCGGTTCACTGGTGTATTGATTGTGGCTCCTCACTGGCAGAAGCCGAAGTGGAATACCAAGACAAACGCTCACCCGCCATTGACGTGCGTTTTGAAGTATTAGACGACGAAGCGTTGCTTGCAAAATGTCATCACGTTGAAAATCATGTGGGCAGTGGCCCCATTTCTTTTGTTATCTGGACAACAACACCGTGGACACTACCTGCAAATGAAGCTGTCGCCATTCATCCTGAATTTGATTACGCCGTCGTTGAATGCGTTGGTGAACACGGCACAGAAAGATTAATTCTGGCCGAAGCACTTTGGAAAGACGCCATCGGTCGCTACAGTTTTGAAGCGCATCGCGTTGTTGCGTATTGCAAAGGCAGCGCACTCGAAAACATCAAAGTAAAACACCCTTTTTACGACAAAGAAGTGCCCGTTATTCTTGGCGACCATGTGACAGCTGAAGCAGGCACCGGCGCTGTTCACACCGCACCCGCACACGGCCAGGAAGATTACGTGGCAGGCTCAAAATACAATTTACCCATCGTGAATCCGGTTGGCCCAAACGGTGTTTTTATCGAAAGCACAGAATTACTTGCTGGCCAGCACGTATTTAAAGCTAACGATTCCGTATTGGAAATTTTAAAAGCCAAAGGCAAGCTGGTTCACCATGTTGCCATCGAGCACAGTTACCCGCATTGCTGGCGCCATAAAAGCCCCATTATTTTTCGTGCGACACCACAATGGTTTATCAGCATGAAACAAAATGGTTTACAGGCACGCGCCAACGCCATTATTCCCACGGTAGAATGGATTCCTGATTGGGGACAAGCACGCATCGAAGGCATGGTTGGCAATCGCCCTGACTGGTGTATATCTCGTCAGCGCACCTGGGGCGTACCCATGTGCGTTTTCATTCACAAAGAAACCGATGAACTTCACCCGGACACACCGGCGTTAATGGAACAAGTCGCCCAGCGAATGGAAAAAGAAGGCATTGACGGCTGGTTTGAAATGGACGCCAAAGAACTGCTGGGTGACGATGCCAACAATTACCACAAAGTGAACGACACCTTGGACGTTTGGTTTGATTCCGGCAGCACACATTATTGCGTATTAAACCAACGTGACGAATTATCTGCACCTGCTGATTTGTACCTTGAAGGCTCGGATCAACATCGCGGCTGGTTTCAATCGTCATTACTTGCCTCAATCGCCATGAAAGATGAAGCGCCCTACAAACAGGTATTAACGCATGGCTTTACTGTGGACGCCAAGGGCAGAAAAATGTCCAAAAGTGTCAAAAATGGTGTTGCTCCACAAAAAATTGCAGGCACGCTTGGTGCTGACATTATTCGCCTTTGGATTGCAGCTACCGATTACCGCGGTGAGATGGCGGTTTCTGATGAAATCTTAAAGCGCACCGCCGATGGCTACCGCCGCATTAGAAACACTGCGCGTTTTTTATTGGCAAACCTAAACGGTTTTGATCCTGCAACTGACAAACTCGCCCCAAGCGACATGCTCGCTTTAGATAATTGGGCGATACAACGCTGCGAAGCATTACAAAAAGAACTCGTTGCCGATTACAACAATTATGATTTCCATAATATTCATCAAAAAATTCTGCAATTCTGCTCCGTAGAACTGGGCGGATTTTATCTCGATGTCATTAAAGATCGCCAATACACTACGCAAGCCAGCAGCATTGCACGTCGCTCAGCACAAACCGCGTTGTTTCATATTGTGGAAGCATTAACACGTTGGCTGGCACCGGTACTCAGCTTCACTGCCGATGAGATATGGCAATTTATTCCTGGCGAGCGCAGTGAATCGGTTTTTCTTGAAACATGGTATGACTTTCCGCAAGCGGCAAAAGACGAAACCTTTACGCTCGACTACTGGCAGGAATTTGTTGAAGTGAGAACCGCCGTCAGTAAAGAGCTGGAAAAGCTCCGCGTCGCTGGCACCATCGGTTCATCACTTGATGCCGAAGTAACACTTTATTGTGGCACTGAAATTTTTGATAAATTGTCAGCCCTGGAAGATGAACTTCGCTTTGCTTTAATTACGTCAAACGCAGCGGTGAGCAGAGACACAGAAAAAACGGATAGCAGTGTCCACACAACATTACTTAATGGTGATAAAATCTGGATCAGCGCCAGCGCATCGACTGCAACAAAATGCACGCGATGTTGGCACCGCCGTGAAGATGTTGGCAGCAACAGTGAACACCCCGAACTGTGCGGCCGGTGCATTGAAAATGTGGCCGGCAGCGGCGAAACAAGAAGGTTTACCTGATGCTAAAACTTTTATGGATTAGTTTATTCTCCCTCGTACTCGACCAAGTCACAAAAGCGATGGCCACAGCTTACCTGCAAATGTGGACGCCAGTTGAAGTTATGCCCTACTTCAACTTAATGCTGGCACACAACACCGGCGCAGCATTTAGTTTTTTAGCCGACGCCGGTGGCTGGCAGCGGTGGTTTTTTTCAATACTGGCTTTCCTGGTCAGTATTGCCATTATTGTTTGGATTAAAAAGCTCAAGCCCGAAGAAAAAACGTTAGGTATTGCGCTCGCGTTTATTTTAGGTGGTGCAGTAGGCAACTTAATTGATCGCCTGCGCTTTGGCTACGTGGTCGACTTCCTTGATTTTTATGTTGGCGACGCTCACTGGCCTGCATTTAATATTGCAGACTCATCCATTTTTATCGGCGCAGCCATTATGATTATCTCCAGCTTTCGACAACCCGCAGCGGAAAAAGACTCAAGCACTGACGAAAAAAAATAGCACCGCATGACAACTGATCGTAAAATAATTCACGTTGTCGCGGCAGTGATAGAAAATACCGAAGGCCAAATACTTATCGCCAAACGCCCACAACACGTCCACCAAGGTGGCTTGTGGGAGTTCCCCGGCGGCAAAGTTGAAAGCGGCGAATCAGCCAATCACGCATTACAAAGGGAATTGCACGAAGAGCTTAATATTAACATCAGCGATAGTCAGCCTCTCATACAAATCCATCACAACTACCCCGACAAATCCGTATTTCTCGATGTACAACACATTACGTCTTTTAGTGGAATTGCGATTGGCAATGAAGGACAAAAGATACAGTGGGTAAACAAAAGTGAACTCAATGGCTTTCAGTTTCCTGCTGCCAACAAACCCATTATTGATGCCACTCAATTACCCCGTGAATACTTAATTACACCTGAGCATGAATTAAAAGACAGAGAACAATTTTTAACTCAACTTGAAATGCAATTACAAAGCGGCATCAGGCTAGTTCAATTGCGCGCGAAATCATTGTCGGCAAACGAGTTTTCGACTTTGTACGCGCAAGTAAATAAACTCACCGAAGCATCTGGCGCAAGGTTACAGGTAAATACCTCAGTTGAAAATGCACTCAGACTCGGCGCAAGCGGCATACATTTATCCTCTCGCGAATTATTCAAAACCACATCTTTCCCCAAAGACTTATATGTATCCGCTTCTTGTCACAATCAAAAAGAAATAAACCAGGCAGAACAGCTTGGTGTGAATTTTATCGTACTCTCGCCGGTTAAATTCACTCATAGCCACCCTGATTCAGAACCCATCGGCTGGAATAAATTTGAGCTGTTTTGTGAAAAAACGACTGTGCCTGTTTTTGCGTTAGGCGGAATGGAAAGGGACGATACTGCAAAGGCTGTTTCATGTGGTGCTCAGGGGATTGCGGCGATTTCTGGGCTTTTTTTGGGGTAGGAGGGATGATTTTGGTTTGAGCCGTATTGAATATAATTAAACAAGCCCCCCACAGCTTTTAAAAATAGACTCGAGAAGTCAATGCTTTTAACTTAACAAAAATCCCGTTTAATGTCGCACGAACACGCCCCGTGCTCATGCGACATCATACATAAACTAAGGCGCCGTAACTTGAATAAGGTAGTTCACGCGTAAACGACCTTCCTCAGTAGTGCGCGCCACGTTGTCATCCCACAACAAAGGGCGGGTCGTATAATTGATAAAGTTAGGGTTACCCGCGGTGGTCGCAGGCACAGCTCTGGTCGACAGCTCATGCTCAGGCCTCAACTGCTTACCTGTCAGTGTCCAGATGCCTGCCTCGTCGCGGCATAATTCTGCCTCGTCAACATTCGCAAAATCGGCTTCGCCACTAAACGGATAAGCAACCTTGTTGTAATAACCGCCGTTCAGCGCAGTATTTTCATTGTACTCATAAGCAAGGAAACGTATCCGGTAACAAGCGGCCTGCGCAGGCAACGTACGGCTGAATACTGAGCCACCGGTATTCGGGTCAATATCATAATATGTATCGGCAAAAACATCGATGCTGTCACAGCTGGTATCAATGGCATTTGGTCGACGGACATAGCTTGTCGTTGCCGGCGATGAAGCACTAAAAGACTGGTCGTCACTAAAGTCTGCCGATGAACTTATTCGATCATTATAGGTACCACAGATATATCGCAATTCATCTGATGCCAGTCCCGGTCGCGGTGTGATGACACTATCATCAAATTTAATCAACCAGTCCAGCGTAAAACCGCCATCGCCGGTACCCAGTGGATGACTCAGGGCATTACCCACGTCATTGGCACTTACTGCATCGGTAACATAACCGGCGACACGCCACTCATAAGACACCCAGCAGGTTCCTTCAGTGCTAATAGTCTCATACCCGGGACAGTATCCATAAAAGAATCGATCAGAGTTATTCCCAAACAGATCTCCTGCACCCTGCATGGATTTTTGTGCGAGTGTAACTGGATCATAAACCACACCATAAAGCCCCGTGGTCGGTATATAGATACCCTGCGATACAAACATTTCGTCGTATTGCGGCGAATACATGATGGTTGTTCCGGGGTCACTAATAAGCGTACGGAAATCCGTAACCGTTCTGACGTTCGTCAATGCTGTGTTGCTATAACCACCTCCAGGCAACACTACACCTCCCGGTAACACGTGGATAGTCACGGTTTCAACGGCTGCGCTGGCAAAAGCCGCCTGTACAGATCGCCTGTACAAACCATTGATGCGGATATAGGCAATATATTTATTATCATCACCCTGATCAATCGGGTCGGTAAAATTAATGGTCGCAGCGCCGGGTATCGAGGGACTGATGTCCACCAGCTCCCAGCTGCAACCGCTACCACAGGTCAGGGTCTGACCGGGCACCGCTGTCGCATAATCGATCGGCGGCGACACCGGTTCCGGATGCACGCCAACACTGGAAGCATGACGATAAACATGGACTTCATAGCTGTTAATGGCATTACCGGGGTTGCCTGCACCAGCCTCGGTCACATCAAACACATTGTATGAAACATCTACCGTACCGGGCGTTCCACTAACTGCCTGTGTGGTAACTGTTGCCGCCATGGCATCGATATCGAGAGGGTCAAAAACACTGGCAGCAAAATCACCGGCGGTGTCCAGGTCATCAATATTATCTGCCAGGCCATCGCCATCGGTATCTTTTGACTGCGGGTTTCGTTTCAAGCTGCTATCACTTACCAGAGTATTGGCTTCTGTAAAGTCACTGATGCCATCACCGTCGGTATCTGTCAGCAGTGGATTAGAAGTGACCGTCTGCCTTACCATCGCACCCGATTTTTCCAGATAAGTAATCTCCCAGCCATTGACCTCGGCGCTGTCACTTAACTGATCACCATCGGTGTCTGCGTTATCGATACGGGTGCCATAAACCTGCTCGCTGCGATTGCTGATGCCGTCCTGATCATCATCAAGCAGATAAACCAGGTGGAGGATATCGCCACCACGTACCAGCACCTGAGTTAAATCATAACTGGACACGATATTACTGATATTGGCATTAAGCGACTGCACCCGGTTTTTATCGGACGGTGTGCTGTAGATGGTAGTCACGATATTATTATTACCCTGCTGCGCACCGTGCAGTATCACCCAGCGACCGATGGGTTCATTATTGCTGACACCGGCAACCTCGGTCAGGAAACCGTCAGTAGCATCGGTACCTATATTCAGTTTCAACACGTTTTGCAGCACATCGGCAATAGTGATGCCGGCTTGTTCAGGATTCGCATTGGTGGCCACGTTCAGGCGCAGGGTCTCCTGTGCATTCAGGCCGGCGAAGTCGACGATCACCATAGCATCCTGCGCACGCATCGCGGTATTGTTGAAAGTGTATGAAACACCGTTCTCATCCAGCATATCAAAAACAGCCGGCGTGATGATTAAACCCTGTGAATTCGATAATAGATTTTTTGTCGTGTCGATAGTCAGCTCGGCAGTAGAAAAATTCAACTGCCCGGAAAACTCGTCGGGTGCCAATGTGAATGCCTGGAAGCCGGATGAATTTTCAAAGCTCAGATTACCGACCGGCACGATAGGATCAGGTCGTGACAAATCGATATAGGTAGCAGAAAGAAAAAGATTGGTCAGTCGGTAACTGATATTACCGCCATTGCTTATCTGCACCGTAACGGCTAAACCACCACCGGATGTTGCAATTGAGTTAGATTCTTCAAATGCCTTGCCCTGATCCACAGCACTTGAGTTTTCGCGTGACTGCTCTTCTGTCCATGATTGCGAACTTTCTCGACCAAAAGTAGATGTTTCAGAATAACTCAGATTTACACCCACTTTTGCTGATACTTCAGGACTTAGGCTTACAGTCGTCTCAGTTTCTGCACTAATTTCAGTGCCTTCGGTATAAGATTTTTCAAAGCTCGTTGACTGTCCCAGCGTTTCACTAAACGACACCGACTGCGAAGAAGACTGCGAGCGGTTCGTTGAAATGCTTGATGAGGTACCGGAGGTGGTTGTGTAATTCAGGAAAATATCCGGCGCACTGGTTAGCTGCACATCGATCTGTGGAATATCTGCAATCAGCGGGTTAAAGCGCAGGTTATTCACGCTGGCATCAAAACCGAAGGTGATCACTTCTTTAAAGTCGCTAAAGCCATCGGCATCGGTATCTGCCAATATGGGCGAAGTGCCGTATTTCTTCAGCTCGTCTAAATCGGTTAAACCATCACCATCTGTATCCAGATTAGCCTGTGATGTTGCAACAACTTGAATAGAAATTACGCCACTTGACGTATTACCTTCATTATCAGTCACACTAAACTGAAAGCTATCATCGCCGATAAACCCGGCATTCGGTGTATAAACCACGGTTGGGTTAATGCCTGAAATCAAACCAACCAGCGTGCCATTCGCGGGTTGCCCGGTTATTGCAAATCGATATGATGCAGCACTTTTTCCTCCAAGTTTCACGCTCAACTCGGTGTCAACTGCAATGGCAAACGTCTGACTGCTGGCTGTCGCCGTAGTCGTAGCCGTAGGTACCGTTGCCACTGGCTCTTCTTGATCATTGATTGGATCGTCACCAGCATTATCAGGATTGACCGGTGTCGCTGCAACAATCTGGATAGAGATCAACCCATTATCAGCATTCCCCTCGTCATCAATCACACTAAACTGAAAACTATCATCACCGATAAACCCTGCTTTTGGCGTATATACCATCGTTGGGTTAATACCTGAAAGTTGGCCAATCAAAGCACCATTCGATGGCTGCTCGGTTACCGAAAACCGGTATGACGAACCTCTACCACCATCTAGTGTCACACTTAATTCGGTGTCAACCGTGATGACAAACGCCTGACTGTTGGCTGCCGCCGTGGCCGCAGAAGTCATCACGACAGGCTCTTCTTTAACAACCTCAGCGGTGCTAGCACCACCGCCACTCGAACAAGCAGTTAAGCCTGCGATAGACAAGAACACAAATACAGCAATTAACGAATTTTTCATCACTCACCCAATAAATTATGATTACAGGCATTATTGATGAAAAAACACCAACTAGATATTAACTTTAGTTAATAATTAACACTGGCTTTGTGTTGATATATTGATGAAATTATGGCTAAACTTATGCCTAAAGACCTGAGGCATTATCCATTTGCGCTTATTACTTGCTGACGACCATGGCTTATTCCGTGACAGCATGGCTGTCTGGCTGAAACAACTCGATGAAAGCCTTATCATTCACTTTGCCGACAGCTTGGATAGCGTCGAAAAAGAGCTGCATCAGAACAATTATGACCTGGTGATGATGGATTTAGGCATGCCCGGCATGCAGGGTGCCGTCAGCATCAAGCAAATATGCTCGCAATTCAACGATATACCTTTGTTAGTGGTTTCTGCCGATGAAAGCCCGCAGGCCATTCGCAGCTGTATTGATGCAGGCGCATCAGGTTATGTCACCAAATCGTCGCCCGGTGACACCATCCTTCTGGCAGTCAAGCAGGTATTATCCGGTGCCCGCTACCTGCCAGTCAACATAGATAAAATAGATACGTTTGGTTTATCTGAAAAACAAAAACGGGTACTTGCTCACCTGGCAGAAGGCCTAAGCAACAAAGATATTGCAGAAAAAATGTGCCTGTCTGAAGGCACTATCAAACAATATGTCACAAAGTTATTACACTTGCTGAATGTCGAGAACCGCATGCAAGCCGGTTTAAAGGCACGAGATATATTAGGTATCGGCAACCCGTAAGCCAGCAGCCATATAAATCTCTTGCCGCAGCACATCTGGCTGAATCGGTTTATGTAATATTTGACAACCGCTGCCGATCACTTTTTCCGCTATCACCTTGTCGGTATCTCCGCTGATAATAATAGCCGGTAATGGTGCGTTAAAATAACCACGTATCGCCGCCACCACATCCAACCCTGTCTGAGCTTCACGTAAACGATAATCACAAAGCATCACATCAGGTTGCGGGTATTGTATTGTTTTCAACTCGGCCTGCAGGCTTTGCAAACTGTCGGCTACAATTAATTCACAACCCCATTGCTGGAGCAGGGTGCGCATGGCATTTCTGATTTCTTTTTCATCATCAATCAATATTATAAATAAACCTGCAATATCCATTTGCTGCAATTCATCAGCCCTGCTGACCGTTACAGCCGCGTTTTCAACGCAGGGTAAACTCAATCTAAAACAACTGCCTTCACCCTCTTTGCTTTCAAGCTGAACGTCATGCTGCAATAAATCAGCAAGGCGTTTCACCGTCGCCAGCCCCAAACCCAGCCCCTTACTTCTGTCCCGCTCAGGATTATTTAGCTGGTAAAACTCAGAAAAAATATGCTGCTGCGCCGCTAACGGAATGCCGTTACCGTCATCACACACCGATATAAGAATCTGCTGTGATTTTTTTTCTACCTTGAGCACAATCGTTTTTGCAGCACTGTGGCGGCAGGCATTATTCACCAGATTACGCATCATACGACCCAGCATCAGCGGGTCACTGTCAACCAGAACCGCCCCCTCAAGCTGCTGCTGAACATTAATCACAATGCCACACTGAGCCGCCTGCCCCTGATACTCTTCGCTGATTTTCTGCATCAATGCGGCAACATCAAACACAAACCGATTGACCACAATATCCCCCGCATCAAGGCGAGAGATATCCATCAATGCCGTCAGCAGCTCACTTAACGCAAGGCTGGATTGCTGACCTTTTTCCAATAGTTGAATTTGCTCGTCACTGCTTAATAAATTTTTTAAAGCACCAAGATAAAGATCCAAGGCATGCAATGGCTGGCGTAAATCATGGCTGGTTGCCACAAGAAACCGCGACTTATCTTTATTGGCCTTTTCGGCAATATTTTTTTGTTTTCGCAAATCTTTCAACAGATGCAGGTTTTCAAAGCGTAAACGAATCGACTCCATCACATTGCGATTAACAAAAAATGAAAAACCCAGGTTCGCCACCAAAAATGCCACCACCAGATAACCAATCAGTACATATACCGCTTCACTCTGGGTCAGCATAATAATGGTGAGCGGCACCAGTGCCGGCAAACCAAAGCCCCAAAAAGCCGGCAAAAAAATAGACAGCGCCACCAGACTTGCCGAAAACATACCGGTTAGCACAATCGAAATCAGAAACACACTTTCAATGTCGTCCGGACTCATAAATAACAGCGCAATCATTCCCCAGAGGATGCCGGAAAAAGTGGCCAACAACACAAACACCAACCCCCATTTAACCAGCTTTTCACCCTCTGGCTTTACTCGATAAAAGGATTTAACGAGTATAATTCTGGCAAAGGTCAGTAAAAGATTGAGCGTTAACCAACCAATCAATATTGAAGCTTCTGCTCGATCCCAAAAAAACACGGTAACCACGACCATTACCGAAAGCACACCTAAAAACAAAAATGGCGACTGCCTGTATAGGACACGTATCTGCTCATGGTGTATTGGCGTATTAAACTTATCGATAATTTTTTTCATGGTATTTTTAAACCCGTAAAACAGACCACTGAAACAGATTAGGAAAATGCTTTAAAGAATGTGGGACAAAGTGAAATTAGCAGAAAACGAAAAAATTGTAACTTACAACAACAAACAGGGTCAGGTCTCGTTATTAACTTCAGGTGTTTCAACAAGTAAATGATAGTGATTATCCATGAGACAATAAGCATGAATAATCCAATTGAAACGCCGACACACATCGCTGAGCAATGATAAAAACTGCGCTCTATCGTCATCATCATGGTAAATTGCAGCTCTTTTGTCACCGCGAGCGGTAACATGATACAACGCACCGGGGAATTCTATTCTGAGGGGTCTGGCCATGAGGTCGAGTGTAAAGTAGATTGACGCACAGAACAAGACCTGACCCTGAGATTGTGAGATTCCTGAGATTGCTCTCTACCTATATACAAACGGCTATTAAATGTCGAAAGAATTTACATGTGTTAGGGAGCAATCGTGAATTATTGGCTTAAGGATGGTCAAAATAGTGTTTTAGGTGGAAATTTGTTTAACTTACAATGTCGCAGTTAGATCGTATTTTTAAAAATCTAACTGCGACTTTGAGGATTATAGGGTAGTAGGTTTACTTTTCTTTTTTCGTGAAAACCCAATTCCGGCTAAACCTAACCCTAATAATGCGAGTGCCGATGGCTCGGGAACGCCGAATACTTCAACCGCTGTTCCTTGGACGCCGACGGTAAAGCCGTTCCAGTATTCGTTACTTAAACTGCGCCAACTTACACTGTCAAAAGCGCCGGTAAATTGGATGGTGCCATGGGGTTCGCCAGTGCCAAGCAGTTGATATTCAAAATTTCCACCACCTAAATCCACCACATTTTTGTAAGAAGTTCCGCATCCCCAGTATCCACAAACGTTACCGTCAGAGGCGTCGCCAAAGCTTAAGATGTCAAAATCCTGGTCAAAAGCATATCCGTTACCATTTAAACTAACATAAGAAAATACCGGGTTTGCGATGACTTCTGAAAACGTAAGTGTCTGGTTGCCAGCATATTGTAGAGCGATCATTTCGGCTGGTGTAGGTGTATTGTCTACCACATTACTGGTGTATGGCGATATTGATGGGTCTTGAAAACTATTAAAATAATCGGTTCCTGTGCCCGTTTGTAAAAAAGCGATTCCCTGAGGGTTAGTGTAGGTGAGATTAACCGTGGAAGTAGCTGTTGTTAGGGTGCCGTTAACTTGAGTAGCGGTACCTGATTGCCAATCAGCCCAATAAATTGGACTGGCGCTTGCGGAGGAGGCACCAAGGATCAGGAGGGTTGATAGCATATAAGCTGCAGTTCTGCAGATATTAAATAGTGAGTTGTTCATATTTAATGCCCTTAATAGTTAATGCTTGCAAAGTAGTTCAGCAAAACCTGTACCAATACGATTAAATAAC